>Ga0209925_1000238_pt1 | contig 29361 bp, 19 predicted proteins | sample SalPonR2_A_D1_MG_FD_185702 | JGI IMG/M metagenome (GOLD analysis project Ga0209925, IMG submission 185702) | Salt pond soil microbial communities from South San Francisco under conditions of wetland restoration - Salt Pond MetaG R2_A_D1_MG... ... | reverse complement strand
CGAGTTCGTCCTGCATGCCACACTGGATGCCTACGAGTACTCCAGCGCCGGCGAAAGGCGCGTGTATTCGAACAACTGGGACGAAAGGATCCCGCGCGAACTTGTCTGAACGCGAGACATCGTCGCCGGACCCGGAAGAAATTGACGAAACGCCATGGCACGCCCTGTCGCGCGAAGACGTGGCATCGAAACTGGCGTCCAGCGACGAAGGTCTGGATGCCGACGAGGCGCAATCCCGCCTGGAGCGCTTCGGCGCCAACCGCCTGCCGGAGGAAGACCGCCCCGGCCTGTTCACCATATTCCTGCGCCAGTTCAAGGATCCGCTGATCTATGTACTGCTGATCGCCGGCCTGGTATCGCTGGCCATCGGCAACATGAACAACGCGGCGTTCATCTTCGCCGTGCTCGCCATCAACTCGATCATCGGCGCCTTGCAGGAAGGCCGCGCCGAGCGCAGCGCCGCGGCGCTGCAGGAGATGATCCGCACGAAGACGCGCGTGGTGCGCGGCGGAGAACGCAAGACGGTGGATTCAGCCGAACTCGTGCCGGGCGACTTCGCCCTGATCGAGGCCGGCACCGCAATCCCTGCCGATATTCGATTGGTTTCGGCCAGGGGTCTGCAGGTCGACGAATCGCCGCTGACCGGCGAATCGACGCCGGTAGGCAAGGATGCCGATGAAACCCCGGACGAAGACGCGGTCGTCAGCGAGCGCAGCAGCATGGTATTTGCCGGAAGCACCGTGCTGGACGGCGAAGCCCGCGGCTATGTCTGCGCAACCGGCGAGCATACCGAGGTCGGAAAGATTGCCGAATCGCTGGCCGAGAGCGCCGCGCAGGCGCCGCCACTGGTCCTGAAGCTGCGGCGCTTCACGCGCCAGATCGCGCTGCTGGTGCTGGCCGCCATCGTCATCCTGTCGGTGACCCAGTTTCTACAGGGCGTGGACCCGACCCGGCTGTTCTTTCTCGGCGTGGCGCTGGCGGTATCGGCCATTCCCGCGGGTCTGCCGATTGCCATCACGGTCGCCATGGCCGTGGCCACGCGGCGCATGGCCGAACGCAATGTGATCGTCCGGCAGCTTCCCGCGGTCGAGGGCCTGGGTTCATGCACGCTGATCGCCAGCGACAAGACCGGCACGCTCACGGCCAACACGCTCACCGTGCGACGGCTGCAGCTTCCCGCCGAAGACGAGCTTGGTGTATCCGGCGACGGTTACGAGACCGACGGCGAAATTACGGTAAGTGACGACCAGGATGACTCCGCACCCGGCGATTCTCAGCAAAAGCAGGCGCATGCGTTGGCTGTCGCCGGCGCGCTGTGCAACGAGGGCGAGATCCGCAACGGCAGCGAAGGCGGCCTCGAGACCGACGGCGACAGCATCGATATCGCGTTCCTGGTGCTCGCCGCAAAGCTGGATCTCGAGCGCGACGAACTGCTGGACAAGTACCCGGAGATCGACCGGATTCCGTTCAATGCCGATCGCCGATTTGCCGCGACCTTCAATGACGTGGACGGGACGCCCACCGCGCACGTCAAGGGCGCGGCCGAGGTCGTGCTCGGCATGTGCAGTGATTTCGGCGACGGTAGCGACGCCGACGCCCTGGCCGAACGCGAAAATGCGCTGGCCGAGCGCGGCTACCGGGTGCTGGCGCTGGCCCGCGGCGGGGTCGAAGAGAAGGACGGCGATTACGAATCCGACGATCTGGACGGACTGGAATTCCTCGGTTTCGCCGCACTGATCGATCCGATTCGCGCCGAAGTGCCCGATGCCATCAAGCGCTGTCGGCGCGCCGGCGTGGAAGTGCGCATGATTACCGGCGACCATCCGGCGACCGGGATGAGCATCGCGCGCGATCTCGGCATGGCCGACGAAGGCGACGAGGCGGTCACCGGCGCGGAATTGCGCGAACTGGAAGACAATCCCGACGCCCTGCGCGAGAAGATCCGCAAGGCCAGGGTTTTCGCCCGGGTGGAGCCGGCCCAGAAGAACGTGATCGTGGATTGCCTGCAGGAGGCCGGCGAACTGGTCGCGGTCACCGGCGACGGCGTCAACGATGCGCCCGCGCTCAAGGCGGCACATATCGGCGTGGCCATGGGCGAGAGCGGCACCGACGTGGCGCGCCGCGCATCCTCGCTGATTCTCACCGACGACAATTTCGCATCTCTGGTCAAGGGCATCGAGCAGGGCCGCGGGGCCTACGACAACGTGCGCAAGGTGACCTGGCTGCTGCTGGCCACCGGCGCGGCCGAGGTCATGCTGTTCTTTCTCGCGCTTTTCGCCGGCCTGCCGCTGCCGCTGACGGCCGTCCAGCTGCTCTGGCTCAACCTGGTGACCAACGGCATCCAGGACGTCGCGCTGGCCATGGAAAAAGTCGAAGACGACGTGCTGGAACGAAAGCCGCGGCCGCCGGACGAGCCGATCTTCAACCGCCTGATGATCCAGGAGACGCTGGTGTCCGGCGGCTATATCGGGCTTGTTGCTTTCAGCCTGTACTTCGTGATGATCAACACGTTCGGCATGGACGAGAACGACGCACGCAACCTGCTGCTGCTGCAGATGGTGCTGTTCGAGAACGTGCATGCATTCAGCTGCAGGTCGGAGACGCGTTCGCTGCTCAATATCCCGCTTCGCGCCAACCCGCTGCTGATTCTCGCGGTCGTCGCCGCCCAGGGCGTGCACATCGCGGCCATGTACGTGCCCGGCCTGAACGATGTCCTGGGCGTCCAGCCGGTGTCGCTGGAAAGCTGGGGCATTCTTTTGTCGATCGCCGTCTCGCTGCTGCTGGTCGATGAAATTGCAAAGTTCCTGCACCGTCGCTCGGGCGACCCGACCTGATCCGCGCGCGGAAGTCACTCGATGATACTGCCCGGCTGCGTTAGTATCAATTTCGAACTCGTCGCGTCCATGGCCTCAGGACAGGCTTCGTCATGAATCATCCGTATCTCGGCGGCGCCAGCGCCGCTTTGTTCACAGACATGTATCAGCTGACCATGGCCCAGGCCTACGTCGCCGAAGACATGTTGGAACCGGCAACCTTCAGCCTGTTCTATCGCAACCTGCCCGACGACCGCAATTACATCCTGTCGTGCGGCATCGAAGACGTGGTGGATTTCCTTTGCGAACTCGGCTTCGGCGACGACGACCTCGCCTACCTCCGCGGCACCGGCAAGTTCTCCGATGCGTTCCTGGACTATCTCGCCGATTTCAGGTTCACCGGGGATGTGCACGCCCTGCCCGACGGCACGCCTGTCTTCCCCCAAGAGCCGCTGCTGGAAGTCACCGCACCGGCACCCGAAGCCCAGATCGTCGAGACCTGGGTCATGAACCAGATGCATGTGCAGTCGGTATTGGCGACCAAGGCCGCGCGTATCGTGCACTCGGCCAACGGACGCCCGGTGCTGGATTTCGGCCTGCGCCGGATTCACGGCGCCGACAACGGTTTGAAGGCCGCCAGGGCATTCCACGTCGCCGGTGTTGCGGCAACGTCCAACGTGCTGGCGGGCCGGGTCTACGACATCCCGATTTCGGGCACCATGGCCCACAGCTACGTGCAGGCGCACGACAGCGAAATGGACGCATTTCGCAAATTCGTCAGCGAATTTCCGGACACGGTGTTGCTGGTCGACACCTACGACACGAAACAAGGCGTAAAGAATGTGGTCCGGCTGGCCGAAGAACTGGGCGACGACTTTCGCGTCAGCGGCATTCGGCTCGATTCCGGGGACCTGGCCGAGCTGGCGGAAATGGCCCGGCGAATACTCGACGAGGCGGGGCTGGACGACGTGGACATCTTCGCCAGCGGCGGACTGAACGAGTTCGAGATCAGGGACATGCTGGACCAGGATGCGCCTATCGACGGGTTCGGCGTCGGCACCGCCATGGGCGTGTCGTCCGACGCGCCGGACCTGGACATTGCCTACAAGCTGGTCGAATACGCCGGCCGCGGCCGCATGAAGCTCTCGACCGGAAAGCCGACCCTGCCCGGCGCCAAGCAGATCTTTCGGCGCTACCGGGACGGAAAGGCAATCGGCGATACGCTGGCCCGCCGCGACCAGGCTTTGGATGGAACACCTTTGCTGGAGCCTTTTGTGCGCGACGGCCGCCGCGTGCGCCCGGCCGATACGCCCGACCAGGCCCGCGAACGCAGCGGCGAACGACTCGACGCCCTGCCAGAAGAGATTCTGGCCGTCGATCGGGCAAGGCGCGACTATCCTGTAGCGCTCAGCGAAGCCCTGCGCGACCACCGCGACCAGGTGCAGGCCGACGTTCAGCGCGCGGCCGGCAAACGCTGAAGGTCTCCGGAATCATCCAGGAAAAATCAAAGTGACCCAAGCCGATAATAACGACAAAAGCGAACTGCAGATCATCGATGCCGGCGGGGTCGAAACGCTGCTCGACCGACTGGCCGATGCCATCGGGCCGCACATCTCGTCTTCGACCGCACTCGTCGGCATCCTCCGGCGCGGCAAACCGCTGGCCGGGATGCTGGCAGATCGCCTGGAAAAGCGCCACGCACTGAACCCCGAACTCGGCACGCTCAAGCTCAAGCGCTACAGCGACTCGCTGGAGCTGCTGCACGATCGTCCGCACATCGACGAGGATGCGCTGGACATCGATATAGAGGACAGGCATCTGATCCTGATCGACGACGTCCTGTATACCGGCGAGACCATGTTCCGCGCCGCCTGCAGCCTGCGCGCCGGCGGCGCTACCTACATCCAGACCGCCTTCCTGTGTGCCCGGCCCGGCCTGAAGATGCCGCTTCACGCCGATTTTGTCGGGGCGCGCTTCGACATCCGGCCCGACTGGGTGATTCACTGCGCAATACCGCCTTACGAGGACCACCTCGGCATCGTGCTGGCGCACCAGGATGCCCTGCGCGACAATGGCAACGAAAACCAGGACAGTTCATGACAATACTTCACCGACAACGCCTGAATGCGACTCTGCTCGCGCTGTTACTCGCGACCCTCGATGCACACGCTGGTGTCCTGCACGACGTTTTGGAATTCGCGGCCTCGCAATAGCCACCGGGCGCCTTGCGCCCGGGTCCGCGACAAGGCTCGTCAATGCCTATACTTGCAGAAGTGTCGATCAGGCCTCTTTGGCGCGGCATGGCGAGGCAACGAATTCAACGCTGGGTCGGGAGCAAATCATTTACAACGTCTCACATCTGCTCAAGGTCGCCAGAGAGGGTCTTGCCGACATGGCGCCGGCGTTGCGCCGCGCCTTCAACAAGAGCCGCGACGACGATCGCCTTGACCGTGTATTCGGCCCGAAGCCGCGGGCCGCCATTGCCGCAGTGATCGTTGGCGGTATCGTCCTCGGCCGCTGGCTGGAATCGATTTTTGGCCCGGGTCTGATCACCGACAACCTCGACCTTTCCGCTGTCCTGATCGGCGCGATCTATGCAATGCTGATTAGAAAGTATCTTTTTTCAAGCGGGCATGCTCGGCGCGCAGACTTCCCCTGGCTGGCCGCGTCCCTGATCCCGACGGCCGCGGCGCTGGTGCTGGTCGCATTCATCGAAAACACCGCTTCGGGCAATCTTGAAACCATCCGGGGCGCACCGCTGTGGACGGATTTCGGCGCCGTGGCCGACGCGCTGGCCGATTCGCTGGCCGTCGCCGCCGGGCTTACGATTGCCGTGGCCGCCCTGTGCTTCAGCGAGAACTGGACGCGCGCGCTGAGGGACCTCGCGACGCAGCTTCTGGTATTCAAGATTCTGGTCTTCGTGATGGTGCTGCTGATCGTCGAAATCGGCATCGTCGGACCGATTCTTGCTGCAATTCTGAAACTGGTGCTGGGCATTAGCATACCGGACTGGGTGGGCGAATTCGCGGATCAGCTGACGTACGCCGCATTGATCTCTGTCATATATTTCGCGGTCATAGGCGCGACCTGGATGGTCTGCCGAAAGACATTCGCCCAGTTGCTTGAGACCGGTGATGCAGAAATCCTGAAGTCGATCAAAGCGATGAGCGAAAGCCCGGCAAAGCAGGAAAAGAGAAAACTCAAGGAACTTGCGCAAGCCGACTCTGAGGCCCCGGCACGAGCCGGACCGCCCGAATCTGCTCAAACCGCGCAGGACAAGAAGCCATGATCGAGAGATTATTCCAGTAGTTCCAGTCGGGAAAAAGGCGGCGCGACCAAAGCCGGTCAGACCGGATCCGGGGAAGAACCCACATATGACGTCCCGGCCTACTGGCGGCAGGATGCCGCGTTCAGCCGGAACCGTAAACAGCCTGAAAATTCGCTCAGGTCTGGTCGTCTACGTTAGCGCCGTTGGCGGCGTTGGCCACGGCCTTGATACCGTTCCGACATCCCGATTCGGAGTCGTAGTTCTGGCTGGCACCCACGACTTGTCCGTTGGTCGAAGTTAGATTAAAGCGGAACTTGCCAGACGGGGTCGTGTTCATAGCGAAACGCTTGGGATCGGCGCAATTCTTCTTGACCGACTCAATGCCATTCATGCAGCTGGCCTTTTTTGCGTAGCCCTCGCTGCCCAGAACGTTCTGCCCGTTGCCGGCCTTGAGCCTGAACCGGAACTCTCCTGCCTTGTCTTTGTAGATTTCAAATTTTCCAGCCATCGGATATTCCTCTTTAATTGCACATGTCACTGTCGACGCCGTAAAAAATTATTACACGACGGATGCAACGAGACCAGACCGGTGTGTCAAGTTATGCAAACACCGTTGTGAAGCATGAAAAGACTTCAGTCCCAATGGCTACCTTAGCCTCTGCTCGAGCCGACAAATTGCCATCGCCCTCCCGGGATTGCTCAAGACGGCCCGGTGTCGGCAGAACTCACCAGAGAGGCGGGTTGCCGAACCACTTCGGGACTTTCTCTCCAGCAGGCTCATCGCGGGCAGGCAGCTCATCGTCCGGGCTCGGCCAGGTACTTGTCCAGCCACTGTTGCTGCTCCCAGAGCATGTGCAGCAACGAGGCCCGCGCGCGGTAACCATGACTTTCGTGCGGCAGCATCACCAGCCGGGCTTCGGCGCCGAGGCCCTTGAGTGCGTCGAACATGCGCTCGCTCTGCATCGGGTATGTGCCGGAGTTATTGTCTTCCATGCCGTGGATCATCAACATGGGTTCGTCGATCTTCTCGGCGTGGAAGAACGGCGAGGCGGCGGCATAGACGTGCTGCGCCTCCCAGAAATCACGCTCCTCGCCCTGGAAGCCGAAAGGCGTCAGCGAGCGATTGTAGGCGCCGCTGCGCGCGATGCCGGCAGCGAACAGGTCGCTGTGGGCCAGCAGGTTGGCGACCATGAATGCGCCGTATGAATGCCCGCTGATCGCGATTCGCCCGGGATCGGCAATGCCGCGCTCGACCAGCACCTCCACGGCGGCATCGGCGCTGGCGACCAGCTGTTCGCGGAAGGTGTCGTTGGGCAGTTCGTCGCCGGCACCCACAATAGGCATCTTCGGGTCGTCGAACACCGCGTAACCCATCGCCAGGAACGGCAGCGGGCCCCAGAAACTGATGCTGTTGAACTCGTACGGCGACTCGCGCACCTGGCCGGCCACCGAGCTGTCCTTGTATTCCAGCGGGTAGGCCCACATCAGCAGCGGCAGCGGACCGTCCGCGTCGGTGTGGCCGGGCGGCAGGTACAGGGTGCCGCTCAGATCGACACCGTCGGCGCGTTTGTACTGAATCAGCTCCTTGTCGATGCCGGTCAGCTGCGGATGCGGGTGCGGAAACTCGCTGACCTGGGACAGGGTGTCGGTCTCAAGATCGCGAATGAAAAAGTTGGGCTGGGTATCGCGCGCCTCGCGCAAGGTCAGAATGCGCTGCCCCTGGGCGTCGAGCACGTCGGCGACGCGCTCGTACCAAGGCGCTTCGGAATGCCACACCCGGGTCGTTTCACCGGACGAGAAATCGTGGCGATCGAGAAACGGAATATTGCCCTCGGGCGACGCCCCGGCACCTGCGAGCAGGACCGTGTCGCCGTCGATGGTGTGAATGACCGATGTACCGAACTTGCTGAGCGCGCGGATGGGCGTACCAGGATCGTTGTAGGCATCGTTGTAGCTGCGTTCCTGGAACAACACCGGGTCGGCCTCGGGATTTGTCGGTGACATCTTCCAGGTGCGCAGCTTGCGATCGGAAAAGCGCCATTCGGTCAGCATCGCCAGTTCGTCATGACCCCAGTCGATGCCCGCATAGCGCCACTCGGTGAGTGCCAGCGTCTCGGGTTCGGACTCGAACGGCACGGCCCAGCTCTGAACCTGATCGTGATGCTCCACTTCGGCGCTCATGTCGCCGCCGTCCAGCGCCTCGGCCCACACCAGCGTGGCCGGTGCGTCGGCCCGCCACTGGATGCTGCGGCGGCCGGTGCGCACCGAATCGAAGCCTTTCGGAATATCCTCGGCCAGCGGCAGATCGGCGATCGTCCGGATACGCTGCCCGTCGGCGCCCCAGACTTCCGACAGCATGGGGAAACGCGAATACGGCACCGAATAGGAAAACGGCCGCTGGATGGTTTCGACCAGCAGGTAACGGGTATCGGGCGACGGTTCGAAATCGGCGACAAGCGCCGGCCCGCCCAGTTCGGAAAGTTCTCCATCGAGAGTTACGCGCGCCAGCTGGCCGGTCGCCAGAAAGGTGAATCGTTCGGCATCGAGCGGCGTTTCGAGCAGGTCCTGGTAGGTGCGCACCGGCGCCTTGCGCTCCGGGTCGGTCTCCTGGATTACGGGTGCAATGGCCTCGACGGAAGGCCGCGGCAATTCACGTCCATGATTGACAGCGATATTGACCAGCAGGCCGCTGGCGTCGGGTAGCCACTCGTAGGGCGTCGAGGTCAGCACGCTGTTGAGCGGCAGACGAGCGAGCTCGCGCGCCCGGCCCTCGTCGGCGTCGAAGATCCACAGCGTCTTGCGGTCGCCGCGCTCCAGCGTAAAAGCCAGGTAGCGCGAATCCGACGACCAGGAAGGCGAGGCGATACGCGCTTCGGGCAGGCCTTCGATCGCGCTGCGCGTACCCTGCTCGAGATCGTGCAGCGCGATCGAATCGTAGCTGCGCGAGCGGGAGCGCGAAAAGGTCGCCGGCGTAATCCGCAGACCGGCAAGTTTCAGCTCGTCGCGGGCCACCTCTTCCAGCGGCAGTACCCACTTCCATTCGAACGTCGCCACGCGACGCTTGTCGGGCGAAACCGCCGAGGCCGGCTGCATCGGCGCATCCACCAGCGCGGTCAGCGCCGGATCGGGTTGGCGGTACTCGTCCTGGGCCAGGGCGATCGATCCCGACACAGCGAGCAAGACAGCGACCACAAGCAGGCGATTGATCATGGATAATCCTTTTTCATGCGTTGCAAGTCCGCCGAGTATAAACAACCCGTTTCCGGATGCATCCATCCGCATCCGGAACGCCTTGCCGTCGGCCGTGCGAAAAACCGGCGGCGCCCGGCTGTCCCATCACCGGCATGACCACACCGGAGACGCTGGCGTTGCTGTACCTCGACGACCGTCTTTGCGCGATCGCCAAGCCGTCAGGCATCATGGTCCACAGGACCGGAATTTCAACCGATCGGGTGTTCCTGGTCGACTTGTTGCGCGAGCAGTTGGGGCAGCGCATATGGACCGTGCACCGGCTGGACCGGGCGACTTCCGGTGTGCTGCTGTTCGCCCTGGATGTAGAGATGGCCGCCGAGCTGGGCCGGCTGTTCGAAGCCGGCGCGATCGCCAAGCGCTACCTGGCCGTGGTCCGGGGGTGGCTGGACGAGGACGGGGAGATCGACAAGCCGCTGCGCGGCGCGCGCAACAAGACGCGCGACGCGCTGACCGCCTATCAACGCCTGGCCACCGCCGAGCTGCCGGTGGCCGTGCCGCCGCACCAAACCGCACGCTACAGCCTGGCGCTGATCGAGCCGAAGACCGGTCGCACGCACCAGATCCGCCGCCATTTCAACCATATTTCGCATCCCATAGTCGGCGACGTCAACCACGGCGATCGCCGGAACAATCACCGCCCCATTGCACAAATGAAGCACCAACGGCCGCCTGAGGCGTGAGAACAACTTTTCCCGACGGTAGAAAGCCGGCACTGCAATTTCCGGGGCAATCGATTCCGGCCGGCGTGCTCGTGACCGCGCCGCTTCCGGTGACCGAGACGGTCAATGAATTCTGCTGGGCATAAATGGCCGTGACACTGCGAGCGCCATCCATTGTCAGCGTGCAGGCATCGTCGCCCGAACAGTCGCCGGTCCAGCTGTCGAAAGCAAAGCCGGCGGCCGGCATCTGCAACAGCTCAACATCAGAACCGGCCGGGAAGTCCGCAGCACAGGTTCCCGGACAATCGATTCCGGCAGGAATGCTGGTAATCGTTCCGCTGCCGTCGGTGGTCACCTGGAGTGTGTACTCGAAACCGACCGGCTGGAGCTCGACTGCACCGGCGTCGCACAACACACCGCCCTGGCCGGGGCCGGCTGCTCTGGGGTTGCCGAGCTGATCGGGCGCAGACAAATCACAGTTGATCGCCGCTTCCGGAAGATCGACGGCCGGGCCGGCCGGATCCGGACTATAGGCGTTATTCTGACGCGGCGAGACGACCGAAAAGGCAAAGCTTGCCGAGGCGTCGAAGCCGAAGGTGGGACACGAATCTTCCGGGTCTATGACGTTGCCGTCGAGCGAGTAAAAATCCGAGTTTGGGGTGTCTGAGCTGCAGTCGTCACCGACAAGCTCGCCGTTGATGCTCCTGCTATTGCCGAGCACAATGGAGTTTCCGTAGGCGATTAGCCCCTGGCCGCCGTTGGATTCCTGCACATAGAAACCATCGCCCGCCCCGATCAGCCCTCCGCAGGTCGGGGCCCGGTTGTATACCACGGTCGAGCGCATTACCTGAACCAACACGTCCTGAATCCCCGAGACCCCGGTGTCGGCGTCGGCCACGACATGAATCGCACCCCCAGGCGCCCGATGTTGCGAGAAAGCGTGCTGTCCTCGATGAAGGTCTGTGCACCGCCGGGCCCGATCGCCTCGACGCGAAGCGCCCCGCCGGTCGACGCCGCGCTGTCCGGCGAGCTCTCGTTGCAATTGAGGTCGGCCCAGTTGTCCAGCAGCGCGCTGCGCCGGATCGTCAGTTGGCCGTCGAACTGCGCGATGCCGCCCCCGCCCGTCTCCGGATTTTCAGTGAACGCAGTGTTGCCCTCGATTACCGAGTCCTCGATCAGCACCGTCGAGGCATCCATCCTGATCGCCCCGCCGAAGACAGCGGGTCCAACCGCCGTGTTGTCGACGAGGGTCGAGTTGCGGATCGTCAGGTCGGCACTATCGACCAGCACTGCGGCGCCCCCTGTCATGCTGCCAAATGACAGCCCGCCGCTCAGCGTCAATCCGTCCAGCTTGACGCTGCCGCCGCGGATTTCGAATAGCCGATACTCCGCGCCCGAATTAAACCGATGGATCACAGCACCGTTCCCGACGATCTCGAGGTCACCGGTCAGGATCGGGGTGCCGCTAGAGGTTCCCGGCCACGGGCCTTCGAGCACGTACTCGTGGTCGGCCGTCAGCACTAGACGGTCAAGCCGTGCGCCGGCCGGGCAGTCCGGGTAAATCTCATCGTCCTGTTCCGCATTTTCCAGGGCTTCGAGCAACGAACATCTGCCGTCCGGGTCGATGACAACGAACGGGCCAACCGAAATTTCGACAGCGTGCGCTGGTGCGGCGGCAAGAACCGACAAAAGAAACGGCGCGAAAAGGAAGATGCTTGAACGGCTGCGGGACATGTGGCTGCTCCAGTCGAGAACTGGGTTCAGTGTCGGCGCGCGCGTTCCGGGAAGCTTGCAATTACCTTGAAATTACGATGAAAGATCAAGCGAAAGCCCGGCGGCTGTCGCTCCGGGCCAGACCGGGTCGGACGTAAGCTTTAGATAGATCGCTTGGGGTTCGGACCCGGTTTGAACGGACAATCGGGCTGCATGCAAACCGTACTCGGGTCAGTTCGAGCGATCGGCCAGCAACGCTTCGGCCTGCTCCATCAGCGGTCGGAAACCCTGGCGGCCGGCGGTTTCGGCAACCCATTCCAGACGCTTCAGACCCGGACCGCGCGAGCTACTGTAACCGCGCAGAAGGGCCAGGCGCAATTGCTGTTCGACATCGGGTGAGTCGGCCAGCACTTGTTCAGCCTGGCTGAGGCTGGCTTGCGCATCTTCGATACGGTTCTGTTCAATCAGGGCTTCGGCCAGCAGCAACAGGGCGTCGACCTGACGATTGACCTGGCGTACTTCACCAAAATCGAACAGCAACTGGCGCGCGGTCTGCTCTGCCTGGATACTAAGTCCGCGGGCCAGTTCCGCGCGTGCCAGATTGAGCTTTGCGACCAGCAAGTGGCTTTCGGAATCCGACGCCGACAGCAGGTCGTGAGCGGTCTGGAACTCGGCCAGCGCCGATTCGGGCTCACCCTTGGCAAGGGCCAGATCGCCGCGGACGGCATGAATTCCTGCCAATGCAACTGGATCCTGGATGTCGAGGCCGTTGAGGGTAGCCAGCACCGCCTCCACTTCATCCAGGCGTCCCATGTCGATCAGAATCGAGCTCAACGTGGCCAGTGCGCGCGACTGCATCAGGATCGCTCCCTGACCGGCAAAGGCGTTAGCCGACTGCTCAATGCGGCGCTCGGCGGTGAGCAATTCGCCGCGGCGTCGATGGCTGAGCGCGAGATTGTATGAAACCCGGGCAATGTCCGTCTGGGCGCCGAGTGTTTCGAAAATACCCAGGGCCTGCTCGGAAAGCTGGATCGACCGTGTAACGTCGCGTCGACTGCCGGCAATCGCGGCCAGATTACTAAGGGCAATCGCCTGACCACGCAGGTCTCCAGCATCAACGAAGGCTTCCAGCCCCCGCTGGAAGATCGGTTCGGCGTCTTCGAGGCGGCCGCTGCGAGCCAGCAAGGTGGCGTGGTTGAGCAACGCGCCACCTTCGCCCTGGCGGTCGCCGGCCGCGCGAAAATACTGCGCGCCAAGCTCCAGGCGCTCGACGGCTGCATCGGTCCTTCGCGCGCCCATCAGCGCAACGCCAAGCAGCACGTTGCTGCGCGCCAGCCGCCGCTTGTCCCCCAAGGTCTCGAAATGGTCAACGGCAGTCTGGAGCGTGTCGATAGAGGCTTCGACGTTGCCCGACCGATCGTGTACCGCGCCTGCAACCATTAGCGTTTCAGCAACGCCCGCCGGATGAGGAATGACCTCGAACAGCGACCGCGCCTGCTCGGCCGATGCCAGCGCCAGGGGCAGCTCCCCCTGCTGAAACTGGATTCGTGCCAGGATCAGATGGACGGTTGCGAGGTCGGCATCGTTGAGGAGATCGGTCAGTCCAAACAGTTCGTCGACCACGGCTCGAGCCTCCTCGAGCCGTCCCAGCTCTATCAGTGCGCCGGCCTCGGAAAGCAAGCCGGGAGGTAACAGGGTCTCGAGCTTTTGCGCTCTGGCCTCGACGACGGCCTCGCGTGCGGCGTTCAGGCGACCTTCGTGATCGCCTTCGGCCTGGGCCAGACGGGCGCCGAGCAATGACCCGCGCGGGTCGGCGGGATATTGCAATCGCAACGACTGGAGGGCTTCGTCGGCTGCGCGCAGTCGCCCCGCATCGATCAATGCCTCGACCATTCGACGTGCGATACCCGGTTCGGGAAAAAACTGCGTAAGCGCCTGCAGACGGTCTGCGGCGCGCTCGTGGTCGAAATCCAGTAGCGCGGCCGTCGCCTCCAGTTCGAGGCGATCCCGAAGCGGCCACAGGCGGGTTGCCGTCATGGCTTTTTCGCTGGCCTCGCGGGCGGCCTGCCAATTGCCCCTCTGCTTTTGCGCCAGCGCCTCCAGATGGTCGAGACGCGGATTGTCCGGTTCGTTAGCGCGCGCGCGCTCGATTTCGAACAGGGCCAAATTCGGCTGTTGTCTGCTGATTGCCTGAACGCCACGGAAATAGGCACGTTGACTGCTCGGCTCGCGCGGTAGCTTCGAACGTATGGTGCCCGGATCAGCTGCCGGTGGCATCGAGAATCCCAGCCGGTCGCGAATCGCATCGGCGGTGTCTATGGCAAGACTGGCAACATCCCAACCGCTGAAGCTGGACTCGACGCTGGTCACGAGTTCGCTGGTTCCCGGCCGGCGAAGACTGGCCAGAAGGCTCGGTCCGTCAACCCCGGCGGTCAGATATCGACCTTCGACCAGAAAATCGACATTGTTCAGTTGCGACTCGTCGGCTAGCGCCCGTTGATTCACGTTCAGCACGCGAAAACCGCCAAGCTCGACCAGGGCGTGGCCGAGATAGGTCTCCAGCGCCGGTCCCAGCCAGTTGAGATTCGGATCGTCGCTGGCGTTGACCATCTGTGCCACCGCCAGCGTCGGCAGGCGCTCGGCCACGGGCGCTTCGATCCGATTGTTGAATATCCATACGGCCAGCACTGCGAGCACCGCAAGCAGGATAAAGACACCAGGCCACGAAGGGAGTCGAATTTCCGGCATTGCACCATTACCGGCGACCGGTTCGGGCACGGGCGGCGAGCCGGACTCTCCAGCGATCGGTGTGTGAATTTCACCGATGAACTGGTACCCCAACCGACGGCGGGTCGCGATAAGGCGGGGCTCGCGGCTGGGATCTCCCAGGGCGTGGCGCAACTCCTTGATGGTTTGTGCTACCGAGCTTACGGAGGTCGCTTGATGGCCCCACACCGCGTCGAGCACTTCGTCGCGGCTGACCACTGCCGGGGCCTTTTCGATCAGATAGCAGAGCACGGCAAAAGTCTGCGGCCGCAGGTTGATCGGGCCATCCGGCCCGGCCACGATTTTCTGCTCGGTATCCAGTTCAAACCGATCGAATTCGATGATCACATTCGCTCCTGTGCTTGAGCGGGGTTATTCACGGCCGAGCCTGCTGCGACGACTCCGGGACAGAAAGACGCTTTCAAGATCATTTCAAATTAATTTCAAGTGACTGGACAAGCGCGGTCGCATGATCCGGGGCCGAACTGCCAGGTTTGCCGTTTGCAAGCTTGCCATCAAAACGGACAAAAGTCATGTACTTCCTTCAGCCAGGAAAGCGAGCGGACCGTCGAACTCCGACCGAGGGCCGAAGGCTGCTGTTCCAATATGCGGCCGTAGCCTGTCTGCTGGTCCTCGGCGTTTCAGCGGTCTTCCGGGGCGCAGCGCCCATATTGATTCATATGCCGTTCAACTATACCGAGTCGGTTCGCGCGCAGGTGGTTGACTCCCGATTCGAGCCCGTCGCCGGCTGGCAGGGTTTTTTCCGCTCGCGCGCCGTCTTCAGGTACCGATATCTGCAGCACGGCGAACTGTTCCTGGGTTCGGCGTACCGCCCGAGCGGAAAGCGCGCCGAAGCAGTACGTCGTTACCTGCCAGGTGCGGTCATTGATGTTTTCGTCGATCCGGATCATCCCACGCGCGCCATGGTCCATCCCGGAACGACCGCCCGGGACCTGGTGGCGCCGGGTATCGGATCGATACTGCTGGTCCTGGGTTTCGCGCTCGTGGCAAGGCGATGACCCTAAGGGAGCTCTGAACAATCCACAACGTCTATTTTCATGCAACTTTCACCTGGGTTTCAAACTCCCGGCGCTTGTGGCAGACATGCTTGCCGCAGAGTCAGTAACCCACTAGCCGGGATTCAGAGCTTGAACCCCGGCGAAAACCTCAAAAACTAGCGAGCAAACTATGCTTTTCAATTCAGATTCCCTCAAACACGGCGCATGCCTTACTTGTGCACTGGTCTTTGCTGTCGCGGTTGTTTCGCAAAAGCCTGTCGACGCCCAGGAGCTGCCGCAGGTTGTCGAACTGGGCGATCTGAATACCGCTGGCAGCCTCGACGGAATTTCGTTCACCGGCATCGATGCTTTTGGTCAGCTAGGCGCCGGCATCAGCGGGATCGGCGACATCAATGCCGATGGTTTGGACGACATCGCAATTGGCTCACCGGGCAGCGACGTCAACGGACTCGACAGCGGCTCGGTATTCGTGTTGTTTGGTCGCCGGGGCGGGTTTCCCGAAACCCTGGATCCGGGCGATTTCGATGGGACGCTTGGAGTCATGATCAATGGCAGGGCCGGCAACAGCTTTACCGGCCGAGGGGTATCGGCCGCTGGCGATATCAACGGCGATGGCATTGACGATCTGGTGCTCAGTGCACCGCTGGCGTTCACCGAAATATTTTTTGGCGGGGGCGAGACCTATGTCATTTTCGGTCGCGATGATGGTGGCTTTCCGGCGACCATCGAGCTGACCGAACTCAATGGGTCTGATCCAGCCTCCACGCCCGGTATCACTATACGCGGCGCGGCTGCGACTGATCAGTCCGGGTTCTCCGTCGACGCTGGCGGTGACATCAACAATGACGGCGTCGACGACCTGCTGATCGGCATCGTCAATGCCGACGTCGTGCCCGGCGGAAGTAACCGGGGCCAGGTCGTTGTCATTTACGGCCAGGATGACGGCAGCCTTCCGGACGTCATCGAGCTGTTGGACCTGAACGGTACCGGCGCCAATGCAGCCGCGGGCGTATCGATCAACGGCTTGACCGACGGTGAGCGGATAGGCGGTCTCGTTCGTGGCGTGGGCGATGTCAATGGCGACAGCTTCGACGACATCCTTATCGCCAACAGCACCAACAGCCAGACCGATTTCTTCAATTACCTGGTTTACGGATCCGATACGCTGCCGGAGACCATTGCTCTGGCTGATCTCAATGGAAGCGGCCCCCAGGGCGCCCCGGGTGCCACCATCGTTTGTGCCCATCCATGTTTCGAGTCGGTTGGCAAAGTGGGTGATTTCAACGCCGATGGGGTCAATGACTTTGCCGTGGGCGAAACGTTTGCCAGCATCAGCGGAATCAGTAGCGGCCGCGCGACCATAATATTCGGAAGCAGCAGCAATTCCCTGCCTCCAAGCATTGACCTTGCCGACTTGAATGGAATGGGCATGTCGGCCACGCCCGGCGTGCACGTCAACGGTGCCATGCAATTCGATTTCGCGGGCAACGCCATCAGCCCCGCCGGTGACTTCAACGGTGACGGTTTCGGTGATGTCATGATCGCAGCCTCCCGTGGCGATACCGCCCTCACCGAAAGCGGGATCAGTTACGTATTGTTCGGCGGGCCGCTAAACGCCGGGCAACAGGTAATCGAGCTCAGCCAGTTCGCCCAGGCCGGCATGGCCGCTACCAATGGAATGCAGATCAATGGCGTCATGGTCCAGGACCGTAGCGGCGAGCAGGTCAGCCCGGCCGGAGATTTGAATGGTGATGGTCGCAGTGATTTGTTGATCAGCAGCATTGACGCAGACCGCAATGGGCTGACTGACGTGGGCGAGGCCTATGTGGTATTCGGCCTCCCCGAACTGGATATTGCGGTCAGTAAAACCAATCGGCAGACGTTTGTCAGTCCCGGCGAAGTCCTGACCTATACGATCACCGTGCAGAATCTGACCCCGGCTGCAATTGATTCCGTCACTGTCACTGACATTCTTCCGGAGACGCTCGACAGTGCAACAGCCAGCTGGGCCTGTACCGCCGGCGCCAGCTCCAGTTGCAGCCAGAGCGCGGGAACCGGCGATATTCAGACCAGTATCGACCTGGGCGCCGGCGACGAGGTCTTTCTGGAGTTGGTCGTAACCGTAAGTGCCGATGAACCTGAAGTCGTTGTGAATTCAGTGATTGTGGCGTTGCCAGAAGGACTTGCCGACCGCAACCCCGGCAATAACCAAAGCAGCGACCAGGATCCAGTCGGTTTGTTTGTGGATGGTTTCGAAGCGCATGACTAGGAATCGTTTAGTCGACGACGATATAAGATCCCGGACCCCAGCCAAAGCCTGATGCCCCGTACCGCATGCCATGGGCCATTTTCATGCAACTTTCACCTGAATTTCAAGGTTCCGCCCCGGCTTGCAGGCATGCTCCAGGCACAGTCAGAAGGTCATCGTTCCAGGGAGGCAAAAGTGCAGCCAAGCTATTTGTCAGGGCTTATCGAGTCGTGTACGCGAACCAGCCGCTCTTGTCGATTGAAACTTTCGAGCATGATGATAAAAACTCGGGGTACGCCCACCATGACGAAGGCCCTCTTGCGACATGTTTCGATTGCCGCCCTTTTGAGCTGTGCATCACCGTTGAGCTCGGCCAACGACGTAATCTACGCCAACAGCTTCGAGGGGTTCGCGTTGCTCGGGGGAACGATCGCCGGCCGGGCGCTCTTCGATCCAAATGCCGACGGCAACCTGGTCGACGGAGAAGCGCTGCCCGGTGTCGACGTGTACCTCGACGAGAACTACAACGGTCGATTCGATGAAGGCGAACCCCTGGATGTCACCGACGACGAGGGTCGGTATCGATTCGCAGGCGTTGGCCCGGGCGTATGGCACGTTCGGCAGGCTCTCCCGGCACCCAACCTGCAGACGTTCCCGGCCGGCGCAGTCCCGCCCGCTTACGATCGCCTACCCGACGAGGTGGTCGAGTACGTCCACGCCCTGCCCGGACTCGGAAACTTCGATGTTCCCTACGGTCGAAACGCCAGTGATTATCCGCCGAACTGGGGTTCCTTAGCCCCGAGCAACAACGCGCAGATTGTCGATTCGGTCGACCTGGTCCTGAAGCCCATCGGCGTCCGGGACCGGAGCCTCGGTTTCAACCCGACCAACGGTGCCGAGCTTCTGACGTTGCCGGAGGGGGCCTCCATCCTGCTCCGCTTCGATGAGGCGATCATCGACGGCCCTGGCATCGACCTGACGCTCTACAGCTATGGCAGCGGCGCCACCGCTGAACAGGCCGAGGTGCACCTTGGTGCCACCCTCGATCAGATGCAGTCGGTCGGCATTTTCGAACAGTCCGACGGCACGCTGCCGCTGGACCTGGCCGATTTTGAAATCCCCGGCGCGGTGCAGTACGTTAGGGTCACCGGGCTCGATCTTCTCGGTAGCTGGTTCGGATTCGAATTCGTCGGCGCCGAAGCGCTGAACTTTGCCGCAGCCGACCCGGACGCCCACATCGTCACCATGACCCCTGATGAATTCGAATTCACGGATCTGGATTTCGGCCGATTCGCACGCGACCTGCCGCCGACGCTGACGCTGGGTTTTGAAGACAACAACCCGGATACGCCGGAATACCGGGCCGGCGAATCGGTTCGTCTGCAGGTCTATGCACAGGACGATCTCGGCATCGAATCCCTCGAGGTCACCACAAACGGCGCCCCCATCAGCCTCGACTCAGATTCAGGCGCCGATATCGATCTGCTGCTTCCCGGCATACTGTTGGTCGAGGCGGAAACCACCGACAGCGGCGGCCAGACCGTTTCGCGCCAGGCACAGATCTACGTGCTCAACGCCGACGGCAGCACGCCCTTCGACCCCAATGCGGCCGGCCAGGGCGAACGAAGCGATGCCACCGCGCCTGTCGCACGCATTCTCACGCCCGCGCCGGGCGCCAGCGCCAGTAGCGACATCGAGATCATCGGCCAGGTTAGCGGCAATCCGACACCAACGGCCTGGACGCTTGAATACGCGCCGGTGGACCTGGTCGACCCCTATGACCTCGCATTCGACGATCCCGATTACATCGAATTCGCCTCCGGAACCAGTCCGGTCACCTCCGGACTGCTCGGGACGGTGCCGCTGGCGAGCCTGCCCGACGGGATCTACTTCCTCCGCCTGACCGCCGAGAACGATCTCGGCCAGTTCGCCTGGTTCGGCCAGGTTCTGGCAAAGAACGTCCCCGAGGAAACCCTTCGTCCGGTGATCGCGATCACTGCCCCGTCGGCCGATGATTCGGTCATGGTGACGGTGGATATCGAAGGCTCGATCGAATCCCAGCGGCCGCTGGTCGACTGGTTCGTCGAATATGCACCGATCGAACAGGTCGACCTCAACAACGTTGCGTCCAATGCTCCGGAGTGGACCCGGATCGGCGAGGGCAGCGCCGTCGTGCCCGTCTCCCACATCCTGGCCAATTTCGACGGAACCATGCTGATCAACGGACAGTACGTGGTCCGCATCGTGGCTCGCAATGACATCGGTCTGGGCCGGGTCGAAGCGCTGACCCTCGACGTCACGGGCACCGCCAAACTCGGGCGAAACCGGCTGGAGTTCGACGACATCGAACTCCAGCTCGCCGGTTTCCCCCTCCGAATGACCCGGGTGTACGACTCGTTACGCGCCGACAAGGACGGTGAGCTCGGCTTCGGCTGGTCGCTGGGCCTGGTCGACGCAGACATCGGTGAGACCGTGCCCGACACGGGCACCCTCGGCCTGTTCGGATCGACCCCTTTCCGCGTCGGCACGCGGGTCTACCTCGATGCACCCACCGGCGAGCGGCTGGCCTTCACCTTCGAACCCGAGCCCGGTCCGCCGAGCCCGTTGGGCCAGACGTATCGCGCCGTGTTCGTTCCCGACCCGGGCAACTATCATCGGCTCGAAGTCCCTCAGGGCAACCAGGCCTTCCTTCGTCTGAATGCCGACGGCACGGTCGGGCTGTTCTCGATCGGCTTGCCGTGGAACCCGGAGCAATACGTGCTGATCGCACCCGACGGCCGGCGCTATTTCGTCCACGAAGACCAGGGCCTGCTGGCCGCCGAAGATCTCAACGGCAACCGGATCAGCGTCAATCCCAACGGCATCGATCACTCCAACGGCCCGGGGCTGAGCTTCGTGCGCGATGGCCAGGGCCGGATCACGGAAGTTCGAGATCCCGACGGCAACGCCTGGTTGTACGGCTATGACGCGGCCGGCGACCTGGTCAGCTTCACCGATCCGGACGGCAACGAGACCACCTACATCTATCGGACCGACCCGGCGCACTACCTTGAAATGATCATCGATCCCCAGGGCCGGATGCCACGGCGCTACGAATACGATCCTGACACCGGACGTCTGAGCGCGATCATCGACGAGAACGGCAACCGCCGTGAATCCCTGTACGACCCGCAGGGCTTTATCGGCTTCGAGACCGACGCGCGCGGCAACGTCACCGAGATCCAGTACGACGAACGAGGCAACGTCACTCTGCTCGAGGACCCCAAGGGCAATGTCACACTGTACGACTACGACGACCCGGACAACCCCGATCGCGAAACTCGACTGACCGATCCGAGCGGCGAGGAGTGGAACTACACCTACGACGACATGGGCAGGCCGATCGACCTGACCTCGCCACTGGTCACCTTCGGCAATCAGCGCATCAGCGTCAGCTACGACGCGTTTGGCAACATCATCGATTATGACGGTTACGATGGCCGACTCAGCCGCTTCACCTACGACGCCAGCGGCAACCGGCTGAGCGAAGACCCATTCGATGGCATCAGCAGTGAGTTCGTCTACAACTCCGACGGCCGGATGATCCAGCGCTCGCGGGGTGACAGCTACCTGACGAACTTCAGCTACGACGCGAATGGCTACCTGGCACGGCGCAGCGAAAGTGCCGGCGACGTCCGAGAGTATGAGCGCCTGGCCAATGGCCGAGTCACTCGATTCGAGGATACCGATGGCCCGCTGGACATCACCTACACATCGTCCGGCCTGCTGAATACGCAGGCCGACGTGCTCGGCAATATGGCCACGCTGGTCGAGAACGCCGACGGCTCCTTTTCGCGTACCGATCGGCTGGGCCACCTGACTCGAATTGAATACGATGCCGACCAGCGACCAACCCGACTTGAACTTCCGGGTGGCGGGATTGCAACGACCAGCTACGATGCGGACGGCAACCCGCTGACGGTCACCGACCCGCTCGGAAATACAACGACCTACGCCTGGGACAGCACCAACGTCCAGTCCGGCTTTACGGATGCTGCCGGCGCCACGGAAGCGCGCAGCGTCGACGAGAACGGAAACGTGGTCGAGCTGATCGACCGGAACGGAAAGCGCCGCACCTTCGAGTGGGATGCCAACCGTCGCATCCGCTTCGAGCGCTGGCACGACGGCGGCGGCGCCGTCATCCGGGAAATCGAGTGGACGTATGATGCAGTCCGAGGACTGGAGCGCGTCGACGACACGTTCGGCGGACAGACCCACACGATCGAATTCACCGGCCGAATCCCGCGGCCGGGAGAGGTGAATTACACCCTGCCCGGCCAGGTGCCGTGGCAGGTCCTCTACAACTGGAACAAGCAAGCCGAGTTCCCGGTGCTGGTTCAGGCCAAGGGCGGCGGCTCGGTCGCCAACCGGATCGTGATCGACGAATACCGTGGGCAAAACTGGGGCATGAGCTGGCAGCATCCGGAGCAGAGCGGCAACAGCGTCCGGCTTGTCCGCCGACCCGACGGCTCGATTGGTCGCACTGAACGCAAGACGGCGCTGGGCGGCGGATCGACGCCGGATTCGATCTCGTACCGAAGCTACGACGCGCTCGGCCGTCTGGCATCGATCCGGCACGAAGATGCCAGCGGCATGCTGCTGCATCCCAATGCGGAGCTGCAATACCAGCGCGATGCCGAAGGGCAGATCACGGTCGAGGAGCATGCGGCCAATGTCGTGACGTATGCCTACGATGCCGACAGCCAGCTGACTGCCGCCGTGCACGACAATCCCGCCTACCCGGACGAAAGCTACTCCTACGACGCCGCCGGCAACCGGATCACCTCCCACCTGGCGCCGGGCACGGCCACAATCGTTACGGGCAACCGCGTGACCGTGACTGGCGACTTCGATTATCTGTACGACGCGGCCGGCAATCTCGTCCGCCGCACCGATACAAGCTCGGGCGAGGTCACAGAGTTCGACTACGACCACCGCAATCGGCTCGAGCTCGCTACGGTGCATCCGAGTCTCGGCGCCCCGGCGACAACCACGTTCGAAATGGCGTACGACTACCGCGACCGCCTGCTGTACCGGATCGTCGACGGCCAGAAAACCTGGTTCATCCACGACCGCGACCATCTCATGGCGGAATTTAGCGACGGTGCCAGCCAACCCAGCGCCGTTTATATGTACGATCCCTCGGAGCTGGATCAGGTCTACGCCGCGTGGCGTGACGACGGCCTCGGCGAACGTTGGTTCCTGCGCGATGCGATCGGCTCGATCCGGGGCATCACCGACCAGAACTTCATGGCGTTGAGCTGGGTCGACTACGACGCCTACGGCAATCTGCAGCCCGGGAGTGCCCCAGTTAACGACGATCCGCTCCGCTTCGCCGCGCGGCCCTACCTGCCGGAACTCAGGCTCTACGACAACCGTCGGCGGTTCCTCGACCCCAACCTGGGGCGCTTCACACAGGAGGACCCGATACGCCATGGCGGACGGGATTTCAACTTCTACCGCTACGCGTTGAATCAACCGACGGGCTTCGTCGACCCATTCGGAGAGACTGCCTTGAGCACCACGATCAGGATCGTGCGGCAAGTTCTGAAGGTCGTGAAACAAGCGAAGAAAAAAGCCGCGAGTCTCAAGGTGCCATGCCGGATTGCCGGTACGGCGGCAGCGGGATTTACCTGGTTCGACAATATCGCACAAGTCGTCGCCGAGCCCATTGGGGCGGGCGTTCCGCCAAGTATCGATCCCAGTGAGCTGCTTGCCGAGACCGGCTGCAAAACCGGGGAAAACTAGGGCCACTAAATGAATATGAATTGCTCGAAACGACCGGTATGGTCACGCGGTTTCATGCTGCTCGGCGTGTGGCTGCTTGCTGCAGTCAGCATCAACGCAACTCTCGTAATGGCTCAGCCGCAATCGGCCTTCCTGTTCGAACAGATGCTCGATACCTATTTCGACGATCAGAGCGGGCTGATCGTATTCCACGCCAGCGGCTACGATCTCGCCTTCCCACCCGAAGAACCGCTGAGCGCGGTAATTGCCGTGGTCGACGATACCGATACCGTGGTCGAAAGCTTTCCGTTTCGAAAACAGTACGCGAATAGAACGGAAAACGGCGCGATCGCTCGCGCGATGATGGACGGTACCGCTGAAATCACTCTGACCGAACCGGGTGTCTACAACATCGTGTTCATGATCGACGGCACTCTGGTCAGCCGGCTGCCGGTCGCGCTGGAGCGCGTGGAGATCGGCGACGACCCGTTCGAGCGCGAAACACACTACCGCTACTTCGGCCTGTGGGAACGTTATGCCTATCTCTCGATGGACAACTGGCAAGGCGAGGACTGGCCGCACTTGACCTTCTGGGCGGGCCTGCGCGACTTCGAGCAACCGGGCCACGCGCTGCCCTTCCTGGTCGAGCTCCACCGAAACGGGACGCTCGTTGCTCACTCCAAGCGCACTCAGGGAACGATTCCGTACGAGCATTACGAGCGTATCGAATCGCCGCTTTACCATCCGCACGATCGGAAATCATCTGCCAATGCCCGACCATTCCTGGCCGCCGAGTGGACACGCGAGGGCGACTACAACGTGACCGTAACCCGCCAAACCGACGGGCAGGTCATTCGCCGATTCGCCTACACCGCCCGGGACGGCGCTATCCAGCCCCGGCCGGAAACCCGCTTCGGGTATCACCCTGCCATCGACTATCGCCCACCGCGCGTGCGCGACAAGTCCAGCACGGGCTACGACTTCAAAGAGGCAATCTGGATCCGGCCGACCGACTGAGAACTGCACGCTGAATCGCTGCGGCTAAAATGTCACCCAACCATTCCGGAGACCCGGTAGGCTCTTCGCGCCTGATAGCATGCGTTCTGATACAACGGCGTCCGAGCAATCCGCATCGGCGATATCTCAGCGCGTCACGCCGCATTCCGAATCACCCGCTGGAGTCACCATGCGACATAACCGGCAGACTGCGATTCCATGACCAAAGCCCGGACTCTGGAACTGCTCTACCTTGACGAACGGCTGTGCGCGATCGCCAAACCATCCGGCATCATGGTTCACCGGACCGGCATTTCCACTGACCGGGTATTCCTGGCCGACGTTTTGCGCGAGCAGCTGGGGCAGCGCATTTGGACCGTGCATCGTCTGGACCGCGCCACGTCAGGCGTGCTGCTGTTCGCGCTGGATGCCGACATGGCGGCTGATATGGGTCGGCTGTTCGAGGCAGGGAGGATCGCCAAGCGTTATCTGGCCGTGGTTCGGGGCTGGCTGGACGAGCGCGGCGAGATCGACAAGCCGCTGAGCGGCGCGCGCAACAAGACGCGCGATGCGCTGACCCGGTATCGACGCCTTGCCACCACGGAACTGCCCGTCGCCGTGCCGCCGCACGAAACCGCACGCTACAGTCTGGCCGAGATCGAGCCGAAGACCGGCCGTACGCACCAGATCCGTCGTCATTTCAACCACATCTCACACCCTATCGTCGGCGACGTCAACCACGGCGACCGGCGGCACAACCGGCTATTCCGTGCTCGCTTCGGCTGCCATCGGCTGCTGCTGCACGCCGTATCGCTTGAATTCGAATACCCCGCGACGAACCGTCCCTTGAACATTCAGGCAGCGCTGCCCGACGACGTCCTCAAGGTCGGCGACGCGCTGGGCTGGTCCGATATCATTGCGAGGGTATCGCCAAGCGACAGAGAGCCGGGCTGAACGCATGGAAACCACGCTACTCACCGTCACCATAGCCGCTGCCATCACCGCCATCATGACCGGCGTCGGCGCCCTGCCCTTTGCGTTCGTGCGCAGCATCAGCGACCGCGCCATGGGCTGGTCCAACGCCGCTGCCGCCGGGCTGATGCTGGCCGCCAGCCACAGCCTGGTGTCGGAAGGGGTTTCGCTGTCGGCGGGGTTGACGCTTGCAGGCGTCCTGATCGGGCTGGCGGCAATCCTGGCGTCGGACCGATTGCTGGACCAGGCAGGCGATTTCGAAATTGCCGATCTTCAGGGCGCAAGCGCCGTTCGCGCGCTGCTCATTCTCGGCATCATGACCGCGCATTCATTTGCCGAGGGCATCGGCGTCGGCGTCTCGTTTGCCGGCGACGAAGGCCTGGGCATATTCATCACCAGCGCGATCGCGTTTCACAATATTCCCGAGGGCCTGGCCATAGCCCTGGTGCTGGTCCCGCGTGGCACCCCGGTCTGGAAGGCCGCGCTCTGGGCCATCTTCACCAGCCTGCCGCAGCCGCTGATGGCCGCGCCGGCGTTCGCTTTCGTCGAATGGTTCAGGCCCCTGCTCCCGGTCGGCCTCGGCCTGGCCGCCGGGGCGATGATCTGGATGGTGTTTGCCGAGATTGCGCCCGACGCGCTCAAGAAGAGTTCATCGAACTCGGTAGGAGCGGTCATCGTGCTGGCTTTCGCGGCCATGATGGCTTTCCAGCTGTTCGTGCTGGGCTGATACCGATGCAAGCGCAAGTTTACGGGGCGTGTTGCCGCGGCGCCCAACCATTTCCGACTACTTCCAACCACCATGATAGGGTGACATATCGACACGAGAATTGGAGGATTTCGCATGTCCGGGAAGGATGAAAAAGTCCTGCTGATTACCGGCGCTTCGACCGGCATCGGCGCTGCCACCGCGCGGGCCGCTTCGCAAGCGGGCTACAAGCTGGCACTTTGCGCCCGGTCGGAGGACAAGCTGGAGGCGCTGGTGAGGGAAATCGGCGACGATCGGGCATTGGCGCAGCGCTGCGACGTGACCGACTTCGAAGACCAGCAGCGCATGGTCGCCGAAGTCCTTGATCATTTCGGCCGCATCGATGCGGTATTCGCCAATGCCGGCACCGGGGGCGAGCCGGGCGGGTTTTCCGGCGCCCCGGTCGAAAGCTGGAAGAAGATGGTCGATGTCAACATCCTCGGCGTGGCCTATACGCTGCGCGCGACGCTGGAGGAAGTGAAGAAGCGAGATGGTCACGTCGTCCTCACCGGCTCGGTGGCGGGAAGACGGACGTTGGCCGGGTCGATGTATTCGGCCACCAAGTGGGCAGTTTCGGCCATCGGCTACGGTCTGCGCGAGGAGATCAAGGGCTCGGGCGTGCGCGTCACACTGCTCGAACCTGGCATGGTCGATACGCCGTTCTTCGACGAACCCAAGCCGGACGCGCTCAAGGCCGAAGACATTGCCAGCGCCGTGGTCTACGCGCTGACGCAGCCGGCACACGTTGACGTCCATGAACTGATGGTGCTGCCGACGCCGCCCCGGGACAACCCCGGCTGACCACGACGATGCCGTTCGAAGGCTACATCACGCTTGCGATCATCATCGCTGCGGTCACGCTGTTCGCCACCGAAAAATACCCGCCCGATCTGGTCGCGGTCTCGGCCATGGTGCTGCTGGCGCTGACCGGCGTGCTCACGCCGGCCGAGGCGGTGGCGGGATTTTCGAATACCGCGACTGTGACCGTGGCCGCGATGTTTGCACTCTCTGCCGCGGTGCTCAAAACCGGCGTAATCGAGGCGATTGCCCCGGCGGTCAGCCGCCAGCTGAAGAATCACTACACGCGAGCCACCGGCGCGATGATGGCATCGGTGGGCGCGATCTCGGCCTTCGTCAACAACACGCCGGTAGTGGCGACCTTCATTCCGATCGTCTCCAGTGCGGCACGCGAGGCACGAATTGCGCCGTCAAAGGTGTTGATCCCGCTCTCGTTCGGCGCGATCTTCGGCGGCACCTGCACGTTGATCGGCACGTCCACCAACCTGCTGGTCAGCGGAATCGCGCAGCAGAACGGCATCGATTCGTTCTCGATATTCACACTGACGCCTTTCGGCCTCGTCATCGCCGCCGCCGGCATCGTCTACATGCTGCTGATCGGCAACCGGCTGGTGCCGGACAGGTCCATAGGCGAAAAGCCGGAAGAGGATTTCAAGGTCGAGGACTTCATTACCGAAATGGGGATTCCGGAGCACTCTGGAACCGAAGGCAAGACCATCGAAGAAGCTTTCTCCGATGTGCTGGATGAAAATGGCGAAAATCTCGAGGTACTTCAGCTGCTCAGAGACGATAACGTGATTGAATCTCCGCGCCGGGACTTCAAGCTGAAGGAAGGCGACCGACTGGCGATACGCGGCGATATCAAGCGCATCCGCACGATTCTGAACGCCGACGATTTCAGAATTTCCAGGCGGCTGGAGACGCAGCAGTTCAAGGATGCCGAGAACGTGCTGCTGGAGGTCATGGTGGCCAAGAATTCCGAGCTCGAGGACCGGACGCTCAAGGACCACCAGTTCCTGCACCGCTACAACGCGAACGTGCTGGCCATCCGCAGAAGCGACAAGCTGAGCCGCAAGAAACTGTGGGAAACCCGGCTGAAGGCCGGCGACGTATTGCTGCTGCACACGTCAAGACGCGCGCAGCAACGGATCCGGGAAATGGAATCAAAGCGGATCGCCCCGTTCTTCACGATCAGCGAGCACGATCTTCAGCCGTTCAGAAAACGCCGTTTCCTGGCGGTCATGGCGGTCATCGCCGGCGTGGTAATCGCCGCTTCGCTGCAGCTGGTATCGATCAGCATCGCGGCCATTGCCGGAATCTGCCTGCTCGCGCTGGGCCGCGTGCTGTCACCGCACGAAATCTACAAGTCCATCGACTGGGGCGTGATCTTCCTGCTCGCCGCGGCGCTCAGCTTCGGCGCGGCGATGAACAACAGCGGATTGACCGATTCCCTGTCCGACATCCTGTTCAACTCGATCGGCAGTCAATACGGTCCTGTCGCCATAGTGGCCGCGCTTTATCTGCTCACATCGGTGCTGACCGAGATCATGTCGAACAATGCCTCGGCGGCCCTGCTGGCACCGATCAGCATCTCGCTGGCCACCACCATGGGCGTGGACCCGCTACCGTTGCTGCTGACCATTGCGTTCGCCGGCTCGGCCAGCTTTATCACCCCGGTCGGCTATCAGACCAACACCATGGTCTACAGCGCCGGCAATTATCGCTTTACCGATTTCACGCGGGTGGGCCTGCCGCTCAACCTGATCCTGTGGGGGCTGGCGACGCTGTGCATTCCCGTCTTCTATCCTTTCTGATTCAGTCGCGCGATTCGAATCGTACCGGGCGCTACTCGTCAAACAACTGGTTGAGGTAGGCTGCGGTACGCACCCCGGCTTTCTGCAGGCGGCTGTAAAGCGTGTCCGTCCAGTGGTAGCCGTAGGACCATCGGAGCTCGCTGTCTTCCGGATAGATGCGATCTCGAATCCCCGCGCTCTCGGCAATCCAGACCAGCGGGTCGGGCGTATTCCAGGCGCGGAATTGTTCGGGGCCGATCTTCCCCTTGAGCCAGGCCGTCAACTCGGTGTAGCTCAACTGTTTGCTCTCGATGAGTTGCGAATCCCAGAGCCGGTGCAGGTTGGACGGCTCTCCGAAATACGTGATCTTGAAGTCATTGCCGCCGCGATCGGTGCCGTTGCCGACGTGCAGCGGCTGATGCAGGTCGCCGATGATGTGGACGATGAAGCGCAGCGCCAGCTGTCGGTCTTCAAGCGACGTCTGGTCGTCGCGCAGCATGTAGGTGAATTTCTGCAGCGCGCTTGCCGCATCGCCCTGCTCCGGAGCACCGAC
>Ga0209925_1000237_pt1 | contig 29401 bp, 23 predicted proteins | sample SalPonR2_A_D1_MG_FD_185702 | JGI IMG/M metagenome (GOLD analysis project Ga0209925, IMG submission 185702) | Salt pond soil microbial communities from South San Francisco under conditions of wetland restoration - Salt Pond MetaG R2_A_D1_MG... ... | reverse complement strand
ATCGAAAATTGACATCACGAAGCTAAAGACATGAGATGATATCATATGTTCGCGGGGTTCGCTGTGTGTCATACGCAAAACCTTTAGCAGTGCTCTCTTTTGCGTTTCATGTGTGTCCGGTGTTTGTTTTGTTCCTTACTTTTATCTTGATAAGGGAGGAAGTGCAGGATAACGGGCGACGAAAATGAGAATGTACAAGTGGCTCTATCCTCGATATGCTACCTTCCAGTCATACAAGATACCAAATAGTAAAGCAGAGACAGCAGGCAGTAAGAAGGCCGATGATGATGTTGTCTCTCGTCTTTATTCGTTGGATGGCATCCACCACGCGGCTTATAGACGGTAAATTATTAGCCAGACCCGCAAGACCGCTGTTCGCCCCTGTCAATGAATGCCTCTGTGCCCGAAGGCCGTCTTTCGTTTCCATTGCTTGACTCAGTATGCTGTCGACGCCGCGAAGTGAACTATGAATCGCGTTTCTCTCCCGCAACAACTGATCCATTTGAGGATTGCCCCAGTCAGCACCATTCTTCGTTCCAGTATTCGGCTTTCCTCCTGCTCTTGTACTAAGCAGTTCTGCTGTTTCCCGCTTTCGCTGAAGCACGGTCTGACTTTTTTGAAAGTCATTGGCGTAATAATCCAAGATTTCTCGATATCTCTGCAGCACGGCCGAGCTGGAGGGTCGCGCTCCGTGAGCGAGCATTTGGCCCATCGCCTCATTGCATTTTGCTAGCTAATGTGTCAGCGTGGTGTGGCACACGAGACAAATCAACCTTCATGAGGAATTCACAAACGTTTATCAAGGGACACTACCATAATTATCTGTCATACCCCAAATTTGATGGATCTATGCATGATTGTAAATCTCTTACCGCCGCAAGCAAACTTTCGATCTCCGCGACGATGTTCAGCTCTTCTGAATCTTGCAAAAGCGGGTTTTCTGTAGTTATTGGAAAGTTGTGCGCGCCGGGTCATCGCTTGAGCTCCAATTGGCTGTATCTCCGGAAGCGCGACCTTAACGCGACCAAAACCTCACCTTCATCATGACGTGTGTCTCCATTGCTACTCTGTGCCATCAACGAAAATTTCTGGCATTTTCCCTGTAGCGAATGAGGAAGAAAGCGAAAGGCTTCGTGACTGAAGGCCTAATAGCAGCAATTATACGCGCCGCGAGTCCGTGGACAAGCTGAAAAGGCACGTACCTCCAACTTATTCTCAATTCCACGAACTTTACGTTTCAGCTCGTCCCAATCCGCCATCGAGAAATTTGCGAGGTAATGGTCTGCAGGAGATGTTGCGGTGGCGGTGGATGCTGGGGGGGACTCGCGTAAGGATGTATCACCTTCACAATACTTCTTACCACTGATGTATCCCCCACCGATGCCACCTGAACTGCCACTGCTTCGCGCCCGAATGATGTGATCGAAGCGAAGTCAACGGCGCAGAGGTGGCGCACTCCAGGTGAATGTCGCCTCGGCGATCTGAGTACGTGTACGGTGAAAGCCCAGAATAAAAATACTACGTCAGGCAGAATATCCTTGTTACAACAACGTAGAAGTAGGATATGGTCAAATACATGGAAGAGCACGACCCTTTCGGCCATGATGAGGAGAACAGACTTCCCCTAGTGCACCACCAGTTTAATTCGGATAGAGAACAACTCGAAAAACTGCTCCTCAAACGGAGGAATGGTCACCTAATCAGCATACAAGAAGTTGTACTTGAGCATAATCCCTCACATGCCAGCGTGTCGCAAATGAGAGACTAGGAAATGCAAGGAGTGCGACTGCGTGAGGGGCGTTCATGCCTATCTTCCTCCGAGGCAAGTCGCCGTTCTGTCACGGTGGTGCGGTGTGAGCGATCGCGTCTCGGAGGGAAACACAACTTTACTGGCTACAACATCTGAGCACTGCATTCTTATCGTTGAGAGGGATAATAAATGCATAGAACTTGGAAAAGTTTGCGTGCGCAAACAGAGGGACCAAAGGGGTGGTGCAACATTCCAATGATCGAGCAACGAAGCTGCTGGTGAAAGGCGACAGCACTGAGAGCGACACGATTTGTCTGCCGCATTTTTGGACCAAGGCGTCACGCAGAAGGTGTTCAATTCTATCACAGAGCGTAAGCGCTGTAGATTCACCGTTAAGGATCGATGCCTGTGCCTCAAATAAGGGTACAACGAGCTTCTTTAGTGGTTCTCCAGGGTGCAGAAACAGGGAAGCCGCAAATCATTAGCCAGCGAGCGTTTCGTGCTACCCTTTCACATATAAATTAATTATCGTTTCACTGGTCTCTTATTTTTAAAATCCATTGCCAGAGAACAGTCCGGAAATTTTGTTTTAGTAGTGCATGGGAGAAGCCCTGTCCTATTTAGCACAGTGCCCCCCCAAAAAAACTCTTAGAAATCCTTTGCAGCCGAAGCTGCGGTCAGATGACTAGTTTATGAATTGTTTTGGCATTACTGTTCTCTGTTAGCAGGTCGCAAAGCAAAGCGAAGGATAGATTCACACCTTTTCACCTCTCTTTCTTCACCTTGCAGGCGGAGGCTTGCTTTCCGCAGTTGAGCTACAGAGCGTTCTATGCATCTGCACAGGTTTACGGTAAACCGGATTTCGTTGCGCTTAACCGTGGCGTGTGCGTGCTGTTGTGTCTTTGCCAATACTTCTGGAACAGCTGTGAGCGCAGCCTTTGTAGCGGTCGGTTTCTCTTCATCGGTTTCATTCCGGCTTGCGCCTTCTATCGTCCCGTCGCGGAATCCACCGGTGCTCGGTATTCAGTCTGGAAGCGCAAGGGCGGGTAAGGAAAGACGCTGCCACTCAGCTACCTCCATGAGCGCTTTTGCTGCTGGTGAGGACATCGAAGTCGGTGATGGAACACTGCTCCATTTTGTTTGGGTTCCGGAAGTCAGGTCTACTCAGGATGCAATGAGGACGCTGCTCGCAAGCAGCCGCCGGGACTCGCTCTCCCAAAAAGGAGTTGACGCCTTAGCGCTGAGTGCAGGGTCCCAAATTCAGGGTCGGGGGACGAGCGGCCGCGCTTGGATGGGCGGCGCGGGGAATATGTTTTTGACTGTGGCGCTTCCAGCGAGGACCCTGTCCGCCCTGACGTACCCGATCACGCTGCTTCCTCTTCGGATGGGAACGTTGATCGCACGGGAGATTGTTCGCATTCTGCCCCACCCCGAGGCTCAAGCGAGAGTGCAGCTAAAGTGGCCCAACGACGTGCTACTTGACGACGGGAAAGTGAGCGGCCTATTGATCGAAATGGACGGCACATCCTCCTACTATCTTGTCGGCATTGGCGTCAACGTGGCTCAAGCGCCTCACGTACCATCCTTGGGCGCGGATCGCGGCCGGCGAGCGGCCTGCTTGGCGCAGTGTGGCTTGGAAGGTAGGGGCGGAGATACAGCCAGGGACTTGTCCATCGCCATCGCAGTCTCCATTACTACGTGGTTAGGGGGGTCTCAGGAGGATACAGCAGACTCTGTGATTGCAGACTGGGAAAAGCTTGCGACGTGGGGGAAAGTGTACGATCTTCGGGACGGTGGGGCAGTCGTCCCATTAGCGCTGGAAACGGATGGAAGACTGCGCGTGAGAGACCTTACCTCCGGGGCTACACGTCTCTTGACGGCTGAGTACCTGCATTAAACACGTAGACACGTTTAAATATAGACGTGTTTCTGGAGCATTGTACGCAAACACGGATATGAAATCCCTTGTGAATAGAATTTGTAAAGCGACACACAGTACGCGCATTGGGGCAATTCGTGTCAGATGACATTTTCTCCCGTGTACAGATACAACACATGCTTTCTCTGAACGAATTTCTTGTTGCGTGGTTCAAATGCCTTATTTTTGGACACGACATAATATTGTCCACCAGTTATGAAGGGATTTAATAAATAAATAAATCCATCTAAAAGCCTTGCAATAACAGGCGGTCGCCGGACAGCCACGCGTTGTTGTCTCAATTGCTACACTTCATCACTCGTTTAATCTCATTCAACGAGCATTTCGTTTCTCCTCCAACTGTGAACAAACTGCGTCGTGGCTCCAACACCAAGAAGTGCCCTCCTTGTACTTAAACGCAGAAATCGGCGTGATGAAAGGCGGCACCTGACAATGGAGATGTATGTGGGCAACTGGCGGGAATCGAAGAAGTCGGTAGAATTTCGATTTTAGAGTACGCAATTCAGCTCTAATTCCAGGAAATACTACACAACCCGCCAAATAAGACCAAGTCAAGACAAGAGTCAATCACACACAAAACGTACTAGAGTTGAAGGGCTCGATATGAAAGCAAAACTGCATTTTTGAGAGATTTACATCCGGTTGCTTATCCTTGAGCACTTGATAACCCACGTCCCGCATATATTTGAGTATGGGCAAGTCCGTAGGCTGCAGCGTAGTGGCATTCCGGATGTGAGCCCGGGGAACCACAAGCCAGTGTTCCAAGGCGCATTTCTCCAGGGGGGCAAAGACCACTACCTGTCCTGATTAGAAATGACAAGGAGATGGATACAAGCTTTCCGCGGCGCTTTTAAGTCCTATCGGCGGTCAAATCTACCGGTGTTGGTACGAGGGGTTGCGTAGCGTTAAGCACATGGAAACAGTCTCCCCTTTCTGACCGCACCTGTTCATCCTCGTACGCTATTGGCGTTTTGCGGGAGCCTTGCTTGTCAGCAGCTATGTCACAGAAAAGGCATCGCTTGATGGTAACGTTGTCGGCCTCGTATGTCACCCCCTTTGTAAGGAGGTTACCCATGCGAGCAGCGTTGAGGAGATTGCAGGGCATGAAAACGGCCACTGCTCATATCGCAGGTCATTTCCCAGGTGTATGACGTAGTTCAGCGCATAATGACGGGAAAACATAATGATGAGTGCGATAAAGACAGCCGATCTCGGAACGTGATGGGGCACCAAGGTCCGAAAGAAACGGACCTCCGAGGTGTCCCCCCTTGCTAGCAAGTGTCGCGCCCCTGACTTCACATTGAAGCAAACCAAACTTTAAAGATGGATGAATTGAATGGTGCCTTGACAATTTTCTTTCCTGTGTTCAATCATTTTAGCGTCTTCTTGTCTCCTGACGTGCCTATCAGACCCATCAGAAATCTTTCCTTCTTTTTTTTTTCGCGTTAGTTGTATCTACACATTTACAAAGTTCTTGATTTCAATCGAGACTACTTCAGCAAAAAACGAGCACACCAAGAGTAAATATTCCTAGAGTAAGAAGAAGCTTTGAAAGAAATGCTTGCTGTGCTTCATCGGCTGTAGAACCATTCCCGCTTCCATTAAATCCGACCCCTTGCGTCGCAGCCACAGACGAAGATGATGATGGCGTAAAAGTTTGAAATTGTAGTCCAAACAATGAGGGGAAAAAACCCAAGCCAGCCGAAAAGGAGACTGCACTGTTTCTCCCGGGAGGTCCCAGTCCTCCTATGGTGCCGCCCGTGTAATGATGAGCTGCGCCGAAGGAATTGAAAGGAATTCCACCCACGAATGCTGATGCGCCGCCAATAAATGAGTCTGCTTCAGGTCGTGCCTCAGGACGTTGTGCTGCAGGCCGTCCTGGGACGTCTGTTGCTTCCTCCCTACCGATCGCCCCGCCTCGACGGGTCTTGGTCCTTGGATCCACCTGCTCGCTTCCCCTCCCGTAGAGAGGAATCACGTTCTCCTTCGTCACGCCTGCCTTGCACACGGGACAAGTATGATTTGTGCTCAGCCACCGGTACAAGCATGGCCAGCAGTACAAGTGCCCGCACAAGGTTACGACGGGATCCCCCACCTCGGACAGGCACACGTTGCAGTCAAATCGCGAGTCAGTTTGTGAGCTTGAGTTCATGTTCCCATGCAGATTCGTCGGAGTGGCACCACGGCTACCCCCTGCTGCTCTTCCTGTGGTCCGGGGTTCATGCATATTTCTCCTCTATGGGTGATTGATGCATTAGGAATTTGTCGACGGATTGAGAAGGAACAGAACATGGTAGGGGACGCTAGCCTTTTGACTTTGTCCCTGCGACATGAGATATCAGGCATGCTAGACACAACAACTTGTTCAGGAAGAGAATTCACGGCCATTTGGTCATGAGTAATTATGTGTCTTCGCTTGTTACGAACGCAATGAAACTCAACGGCCCCATTCCCGCACCCCTCCGCCACCCTCCCCATCGATCATCTATTTATGGTGTGCGCGACAGCCTCGAGGCATATACTTCCGAGTCGCAATCGTGACTTCCCATTCCCATCCTTGAGGCCTTCCTTTCCGGAAATCAGATCGGATCAAAACCACACGCTGTGGTGCACATCCTCACGGTTGCATACATGCTTTTGGATGTTGGCAAGTAAACCGCTCTCCCATTTGCCTGCCACAGGGGGGTTGGGGGGCTTAGAGCGCCTCTGGAGCACCCCAGCGTGTTTCGCAAAGCCTCACGCTCACACCACCACTTCAAACAAAACAGCACGCTCACTAGTCAATGCAATGCAGCGTCGACTCTTGCCCTCACGAGCGTTAGGTAACTCACGGAGCAGAAAGAGGTTACGAGATGGCCCTCGGCGCCCTGTCGACATCAGAAGAGCGCAGCATGCCTGTCCGAGCTCTCCCTCTTCACCTCCCGGCTTGCAACGGAGAGTGACTCGAACGAACTATAGCACGCAATCGCAACAGTCTGCTGTATCGATGGTCGAGATTGCAGCAGCGATCAGAAAAGGAAATGCTGATCCTTTCAGTGTTATGCAGCGTTGCCTGTCGCGTCAGCAGGAGACGTCAGGTCTGAATTCTTTCGTTACAGTTTTGCGACATGCTGCGGAGAAGGAGGCTGCTGTTGCAGGCCGCCACAGCGTGATGAAGGGACCGCTTCACGGCATCCCGATTGCGGTCAAGGATAATTTTTGCACTGCCGGTGTGAGGACGACCGCCTCCTCAAGGATGCTTGCAAATTTCGTTCCTCCTTACTCGGCCACAGCGGTGTCTCGGCTGGAGGCATCGGGGGCGATAGTGGTCGGGAAGACAAATATGGACGAGTTCGGCATGGGCTCAGCGACACTCTTCTCCCACTTTGGGAAGACAATCAACCCTTGGTCGCAAGCCGCCGAGAAGGGCGACAAGCCTCGGCTGGCGGCGGGGGGCAGCTCAGGAGGAAGTGCCGTAGCAGTGGCCACAGGGAGTGCTCTAGCCGCCCTAGGTTCGGACACTGGGGGATCTGTGCGGCAGCCGGCAGCGTTTTGTGGGCTGGTCGGCCTGAAGCCCACCTACGGACGGGTCTCGCGCCACGGGCTCATCGCCTACGCCTCCTCTCTCGACTGTCCAGGCGTGCTCACGCGGACTGTGGCGGACGCAGCCCTGGTCTTGGACGTAGTGGCAGGGCGAGACCCGCTGGACTCAACCTGTCTGGAGCAGCCTCACCGCCCCTGCTTCGACAGGACCATGGAAGCGGCCGCCAGCAGCCGGGCGGCCGGCCTGGCAGTCTCCTTGCGCGGGCTCAAGGTGGGAATTCCTGCTGAGTTCGCCATTCAGGAACTTGAGGGAAGTGCGGTGACGGCCTGGGAAGAGGGAGCGCGACTGTTGCGCGATGCCGGTGCAGACGTGCTGCCCGTGTCTGTCCCCTCCATTCCGCTCGCCCTCCCGACCTACTTTGTCATCGCCTGCGCGGAGGCTTCCTCGAACTTGGCACGGTACGACGGAATTCGGTTTGGCTTTCGGGGATCAAAGAGCTTGCGGGCATCTCGCTCCAAGGAGGGCATTGGGAGTGCCGATACCGAGGAAGACGACCAACGAGCGTTGCACGACTTCATCACGGCCTCTCGATCTCAGGGGTTTGGAGATGAAGTGCAGCGTCGCGTCATCTCAGGGTGTCGCGTTCTTTCTGCTCAAGCGTACGCGACTTACTATGAAAAGGCCCTGGCAGCCAGGATACGCCTTCGTCGGGAAATGAACACGGCCTTGAGCCACGTGGACGTCCTCCTCACCCCCGTCACTCCCACGGGTCCATTCCCCTTGACCACTCCGGCCGAGCCTGCTGCCCTCATGGTCAACGATGTCATGACCGTCCCCGCCAGCTTGGCCGGACTACCTGCTATCGCTGTCCCGGTGGACTTGGCGCCTTCCTCCTTTGTCCCGGGGTTGCCAGTGCCCGTAGGCTTGCAACTGATCGGCCGCCATCTGTGCGAGCAACAGTTGCTGATCGTTGCCCGAGCCTTGGAGGTCCGATGTAATTTTAGTGAGAGAATACCCGACTATGTCGTAAAAGCCACATTTACGTGATGCATGGGGGAAATAAAAGTCCTTCTGACGATGCGGTCGCGAGGATGGTTGACTCTTCTGTCACTACACTTGCTTTGTCACATTGTAAATAGCGCACGCGTGCCTGCAAGCAGATCGTGTCAGGCTTCGCATTCGTTGGTGATTTTTATTTTTCTTTCCATGACACGAACTCGGTGATAGCGAGCTCCCTCAGGCCAGGCTGCCGACGCCTGTGGCTCTCTCTGATGGCTGCCATTAATACCGTTTCTTACCGCGAAGCCACGCTACAGTAGCAACAGGTTGGCAATACCCGTGCTGAGGAATCGTGCCAGATCATATTTGCGTAGAATCTTGGGGCGAAATATCATGCGCACGGAGTTTTCAGTGAGGCTTCTCAATTTCCTCTTGCTTCAAGTATCTTCGTACACGTACCTCTAGGCTAGCTACCGTGTGGACTCTTTTACGAGAAGCTTCGGGATGCCCGATAGTGTATTCATCAACTTCCTATTTCAATAATTACAGCCAAAAAGAATATGCGACGCATATTAGTCAGTCTCCTGCTCGCACGCGAGGTGATGGGTTTTCTGCCCCCATGCCTCCCTCATCAGGAAGCAGCACACGTCCCTGTCACCATGTCTCCACGCGGTACCTCATCACCATCTGCGTTGGCAGCCTGGAGCGGCGGCGGAGGAGAATACGACTTACTCAAAGGCAATAATAACGTGGATAGGACCAGCGATGGTAATCTACCTGAGTTCGATTTGCTCGGTGGGAAAGCACAGAAAGAAGCGTCCGTGATAAGGGAGGTCCGTGAGGGTGGGCACTCCGAAACAACAAGAGGAAGAACGTGGTCACAGGGGTGCTCAGTTCAAATATTGTGCATACACTGTTCTTTCTCCTGCACCTGTCACTTACTTTCCGCGTCCTTTCCTGCTCTACAGCTCTCAAAATAGCTAAGCTTACACTCATTTCTTTTGATTATCGATATCAGGACCCTCATGACACTTTGCTGGCGGAGCTTATCTTCACAACGGAGGATGTACGGGAAGTGATATACAAACGTTTGGAGGACTGTAATTCGGGTTTTGCTGATTTCTTAGAAGGTCGCATCAGCATGGCGACAGATTTGGAAGAACGGCAGGCGTTGCGCTCATTGGTGGAGATGATTGAGGCGGTTAAGAAAGCCGTTGAGCGCAAAAAAGTGGAGGATACCGTGCGGATCAGGGAAGAGCAGCTACGGCAGTTGGAAGAGGAGGCCCGCCTGGCAGCCGAAAGGGCTGAGGCAAGGAAGCGCCCGACTTGGCAGGAGGGGGAGGTCAAAGAGTCGAGTGAGCGGGAGGAATATGCGCAGAGCATGGGCACAGACGTTGCCCCGTCAGTGAGAGAAGATGTGGAGGCATCGGCGCTGGCCATGGACCCGAAGCAGAGCTATGAGCAGCTGCTGGAGGCTTTTCTTGGTCTGGACTTTGGCAAGGAGGAGTACGTGCGAGAAGTGGTGGAGGCGAACTACGAGCGGTGCACCATGGAGTTCTTGGACCTATTGGGAGAGCGTTTGAAAGATGACTCCACGCCGCCCGGAGTGCAATCGCGTCTAATGGCCCTGAAGGGGCACATCGAAGACATACTGCGGGCGAGGATGTCGCGAGCCGCTGAGCGCCTCCAGTCCATTGTCAAGGCGGGCGCCTTGGACGAAATGGTGGATCAGGTCTACGAGTTGAATCAAAGGAACGAAGTCGATGAGCCCCTGATCTTGCTTTTGGAAACAAATGTCCAGCAGGCAGAGCGCGCCGGTGCAGCGCCGGCTGCAGAGCTTTTTCGCAAGCTCCTAGCCACGGCCAGAGAGGCAATCGATGAGAAGCTGAGCATGTCCACTCGCCTTGTCCGGCGACTTCTACGAGTGGCTGACCCAGAAAAGCGGAAAGAGATCCTCCACGACGCCTTCCGACCCAAGGCCTCCGCCCTAACTGCGGAGGGGGCTAAGACGGGGGCTATGCCGGATGTGCCTCCGCCCGACTTCATAGAAGAATTGCGGCAACTGATTAAAAACTTTGGCAACATCGAGACCGACAATTTTGCAGAGAAATTGCGCACCTTGGTCGAAGAAGCAGAGGAGGTCTCCACGACCATCTACGGAAAAGCGATGTCTCACCGCGAGCAGCAGGACTATATGTGGCAGAAGGGCTCGATTTCGGTCTTCGATTTGGAAGCTCTGGAGGGAAAGGCTCAGGCCGTTGGTGACCAAATGCCTTGGCAGAACGACGCGTACGATAATATGATGCCCCCAGGTTTTGAAGATGGTGTTCGTACCATCGGTGGAAACGATAAGAGTAGTTTTTAATCGCGAGTCCGGTATTCTCATATTTTCTTAATTGCCCCCTTAACGAAAAAAAGGTAAAATGAGGAAGGGATGTCGTGACGTGGAAGCCTGTTGCCCTGAAGGACAAGCATTCTCACTTGAAAAAGAAAATTATTCATAAGGGAGGGCATCTTTAAAAGTTCGCGATGTGAAGATTTCTCAAGATGTCCTTGGATCCTCGAACCGCAAATCCGTCATTGCCGCCAAGACAAAGGCAGGAATACTGTACTTAATTTGTCCCCTCCCAGCAATCTTGGTAATTTCACATGCGTTGCTGTAATAAATAACTCATCACGGCGAAGACCATGACAGACCGATCGCAATGCTGTGTGCAACTAGACAAGTCCTGGGCCGTGGGACCAATACAGACATAAGACGGCATGTCTCCTGCGCCGCAGACTTGACTGCTCCCGAGCTTCCGGTGAGTAGTATCGGAAAAGGGTGCTCTCTGCAAATACAACCTGATAGCTTCGATCACGCCGGCCCTCCAACGAGACGAAGAGCTCGCCGCCTTTCGCCACCTGCCCCGCACCCTCGCGAGGGCGCCTGCTTTCTATTGCGAGGGGCGTTGCTGTCCAGTTCTCTCTTAAAAAATGTAAAAGTTGCAGCTCACGGAAAATTAATTGAACAGCAGCAGGGACGATTGAGGCATAGAGGCGCCAAGGGCCATATACCGCGCCAGGCTAGCACACAGCGGCGCCGCTCCACTACCCCTTGCCAGCCTCCTCCGCGCCTCGTTGTTGCGCAAGAAAGGGGAACGCTTCCCCCCTACGACTGGACTGATTTGTGCACAGGTAGGTCTACAATTCAGTTTTATCGATGTCAATACGTTGTAAGCTGTGCTTTCCGGCTTATCGATTTGGGAAGTGTGTTTCTGGTCTGCTCACTCAGGGAAACGTGCGTGTGAGATGAACAGTTCTTATCTCTTCATCAGCTCATCGTTCTTTTGTTCCCTGTAGTCTCAGCATGTTTGCCCCGCCACTGCATGTGACGTACAAGGTGTACGGGAAAAGCGCAGAGTCCCACCCGGATCTCGACGACCGGAGCTTGCAGGTTGCCATGGAAGACCGTCTGGCGCAGCATCGGTTACAACGACAGCGACGCCGACGTCGACTGCGTGGTACGCTTGAGAAATCGAGGGGACGGAGTGAGGAAGTCGGCGTAGAAGCGAGAGCGTGTAGCGGAACAGGTCTCAATCTCGAGGACCAAGCATATATCTTTTCCCCGGCTCGGGAAGGTTGGCTGATAAAGCGAGGCTCGGGCGGGTTGCGGATGTGGCGTCGACGCTGGGTGGGGCTGGCCAATAGGAAGCTCTGGTATGCCAATGGACCTGCTGGTCCCGGGGGTGGGGGCGGGAACTGTGTCGCAGGGAGTCCTGAGAAGGGATCGATTGGGTGCATGGAACTCACGCAGTGGAGCCAAGTGGAAGAGGTTGCTAGCGCCGACGGCCTGGTCTTTCGCGTTGTTTTTGGCAGCCCAGAAGACACAGAAGCCGATAATAGGACGGGAGGTCAGGCGGAGACGCACAGTGTCAGCCCTGAAGCCGAGAGCAGGCCTTTCGCCGCCGCCGGCCGCCCGCCTTCTTTCCTGGACCCGGTGGAGGAGCTCGCCAGCAACCGCCGTGAAGACAGTAGTACTACTGAGTGGCCGGGGCAACCCAGCCATCCAGGCTTATTGGAGGCCCTGGCTCTAGATTCTGAAGGCAGCGGCTCCGTCTCAAGACAGGGACATGTGTCGCAAGGAGGGTGGTGGTTTCGAGCCGAGAGTTTGCAAGAAAAGCTGGTGTGGATGGCCAAGATCCGGGAAAGCATCTCACTCGCCGCCTGGTGGTCGGGCCTGCGCTTTGGCCCCTCTTTGGGCGAGGGAGGCTTCAGCCAAGTATTGGAAATGCAGGACACGCGCACGGGCGAGAGGCTGGCGGTGAAAGTGATGCAGGCGCGCCGGCGCATGGAGCGGGACCAGGCGCTGGCTGAAACAGACATCTTGGCCCTGGTGGGTCGTCGGGTCCGGCACCCACATCTGATGGCCCCGCGGCGCGTTTATGTGGAGGGCGATCGCGTCTGGATCATGTTCCCTTTGTGCACGGGCGGGGATTTGTTCCAGCGCCTGCTTAGAAAGGGGCGCGGGCCGGAGGGGGAGGCGGCTAGCATCATGCTGCGCCTCCTCTCTGCGGTTCAGGCCCTGCACCAACACGGAATTCTGCACCTGGACATCAAGCCCGAGAACGTTCTATTCGCGAGGGAGGACGATCCGTCGGAGATCTTGCTCACGGACTTCGGACTGTCGCGGAGGATCCACCGGGCGGAGCGTCAAGGAGCAAGGGACCAGCAGCCCGCAGGAGCAAGCAGGGTTGGCTCGAACGCAAGTGACTCTAGTGACGATTCGGAGGAGGAGGATGAGAGCGCCGTCCTCGGTCAGGATCGCGACTACTTCTCGCGCCTGCGGTACAACATGGCCTTCGACGAACGCGTGAACGGCACCGTCGGCTATATGGCGCCCGAGGTGGTGCTGCACAAGCGCTACACTCCTGCGGCCGATGTCTGGGGTCTCGGAGTGGTTTTGCATATACTACTGGTCGGTTACGCACCTTTTCAGGATGCGCGGCAGGTGCGGGGTAGTACAGAGAGGCTTCACAGCAGTCATCAAGACGCGCTGGAACGCTCGGTGCGGGGGGAGTTTGTCATGGACGAACTGGACTGGGCCCGCGTATCGCCAGCAGCGACAGATCTGACGCGGCGGATGTTGACACTAGATGAATCAAGGCGCATCAGTGTAGCAGAGGCCTTGAGACATGCATGGTTGCAGGAAGCTCTGGGTGGCATAGAGAAGGTAGCAGTCAGGGAAACGAGATGGGACACTGTCTCGTCTTTGGCGTGCGCGATCATGCAAAAGCCCTCCACGCCATCAGACCCTCAGCGCAAGCATGCCCGCTCTTTAGATCGCACCTCTCAGCAGTCCTCCTCGTCTTTTCGTGCTATGTTCAACGAGGTCATCACTCGCGGGTCTTCCTTCTTGTCTTCCATCACAAGTACCAAAACGTCCCCTCCCACTTCGTCCTCATCTTCCTCATCCTCGTCCTCCTCATCGTAGCATTTGTTGACTCCGTAGCCGAGGGCTGAATCTGAGTTTGAACTTAGATCTTGCAAAAGATAGAAGGCGTAAGAAATGCAAGTGGCAGAACGCAAAGCGCTGTCCAACCTCCCCTCTGTAACGATTTGATGCGCGGCGAGATGGTGTCTGCAGACCAAACTGCATAATTGACGGCGCAAATATGTATTCGAGCATGTAAAACAAGAAGTTGTCAGTAAAGTGCGTAGTCATATAATCGCAGCCTACGGGAAAGAAGAGAAAAGCACCTCGGGTTGTCGCAGCCCTCGCCTTGCCCTCCTTGTGGACCGAGCGCCCGAGTCGCAGCCAGCGGAGCTCAGGGGTACGTGTTTTCCGCGTGCACACACGATTCCGATTCTACCGAGCCGCCATCTCAGGCCTGGCCGCCAGCCATGCTTAAATTAAACCGAGCACCTTGAAGCTCGCGACATTCCTATCTCCTCGCCTTCTGTCGGAGACAAATCGAAATAATGCTCTAGACATGAGGAAAGGACTTGCCGAGAAGCCAATCCAGTTTGGACATGAGCACCTCATAGTTTCGAAGCCAGTTGATGATCCGACTTGACTTTCACAAATACATTAACAGTCCATGAAATGAATTGGGGAGGACATCCGTCGGAGTTTGCCGCGGATAGGGGCCTCATGAACGATTCGAGGGCCTCCGCAAGTACTGCCGGGACGACGGCGTCATCGACATCCTCAAAGTTTGGCGGCTCCACCAACCAATTTCAAGTGGCGCAGCCAACATTTGCCATCGAAGCAGATCGAAATGGAAGCAGTGGTGCTAATCAATGCGGGAAGTTTATATGGCCTTTTGCGACCGAGGGGCCAGTGGATGGAGGTGACACCTCAATGTCCTCTAGTCATGAGCGTGCCTTGCATCCACCCCCATTGGAGGGTGGGTCGTGTCGTGATAGCGGCGGGATGGATTGGGACAACGATGGGAATGCTGACAATACTGGGGGGGAAATGGCATCGATGTCGGCTGCTCCCTCGTTTACTCCGCCAGAAAACATGGAAACAGCGCTACTGCTCGATCGCATCACGAGAGATGATGCCGTATCCAGGGGAATAGCGCCTGACCCTGCGTCTTTGCTACCACTGAAACATAACTGTGAGGAGCAGAAGTCTCCAAGAGTTTCTTTCGTGCAGAGTGGACCTTTCGGCATGAATACGGAGCAGTTCCCAAACCACGATCAGCCTGAGGGCCGACGGCAGCACCCGCATCCACCACCGCTCCAACGACAATCACTCCAGCTACAACAAGAGCAACAACAGTCTAACCATTATCCGGAGCATCACTATCCAGCGCAGCAAGAGCTACATCAAATGTATTCGAGCCACCAATCCCAGCCAGTGCAAGCACAACAAGCCCAACAGTTGTCACCATCATCGTTGCAACCACCACAACACCAACGACGGCGACAATCGCAACAACAAATAAAGGCTACCCAGCATCAGCATCTAGCAATTCATCACCACCCTACCCCGATTTTGCCGCGACATGACGTTGCAATAATGCCTAAGCCGACGCCCTGTAGCCCGACAACGTTGATTCCGCCGACTCTTGTCAAGCATGAGTCAATTATCAGAGTATCTGGTATGGGAAGCGGCAGGACAGCAGCAAGCGACGCTTTTTGTGCTGGGTCGGCCGCTAAGCGAGGAACATCTGGTGCACAAGTTATGGGCACTTCGGAAAGGGGGATGCAAGAGGAGGATGGCATGAGTGACGAAAGGAAGAAGCGCCTGAGAAATGAGCGAGAGCAGCGGCGTGCCCATTTAATCACAGATCAGATTGACAATTTGAAGGGTGTATTAGAAAACAGCAACTTTCCCTTACGGTCAACGTCGAAATTTGACATCCTGGCGGCCTGCGACGAGTACATTCAACATCTCCGGCAGCGCAAAAATTGCTTGGATCTCAAACATAAATTGAGCGGGGGCGGCGCTGGCTCCCCCATGACTGGCTTTTGCAAATACAGTAAGGCTGGCATTGGGGTTGAAGGACAGTCCTCCTCGTCCGTGAGCTCGGCCTCTGAAGATAACGAAAGCACTAGCAGCTGGGGAGGGGGTCGCGGCGCTGCCGGCGGGGCGGCTGCATCACAGCGGGAAATCGTGTTGGATTTTTCTGAGATCTTTCGCTCATCCCACGTTCCCATGGCTGTGGTTTCCATTGATGGCCGGCTTTTGCAGTGTAACGAGGAGTTCAGTCGTGTAACCGGATACACCAACGACAAACTTGCAGGAGTCACCCTATTTGGTCTTGCGGCGCCAGAGTGCTTGGAACAGCTTTTCAAATCCATCGCCCGCCTTCTTTCTACCGCTGCATTGGACGAAAAAAATCCGGCCTACTTCGCTACCGCGGCTGCGCGGGCAACGCCGTTCTCCCATCCTGGGTACAACGAGGCTAACATTTTGCTTTCTCTTGTGCGCGACGAAGAACATCGCGCGAGGGCTTTTCACTGCTGTATTGTTGCATCTCAACGCTATGGGCAAATTGCAACGGAGTCAACGATGGAGCAGGCGACAGCAGTTAGACCTCAGATGTGATGGTTTTCTTACGCCGCGAAAGATGTTTTTTGGGCAATGGATGGACAAATGGAAGGAGCTTATGTAATATTATCAAATTAGTTACAAGCACAAATGTGGTCAGGTAAGGTGTCCATTCCTGTGTACGAAATCCACGGCTTAGTGGGCTCACAGATGTATGGAAAACATCGCAGCTCACTCCATGAGGTGAAAATTGACATACCTGACGGCGGCGGTAAGAAAGGGGCGTAATCGCGAGTGTTTTGGTGACGTGTGTAAATGAAGGAGTCCGGTTATGGGCCGCCAGGACAGCAAAAGGAAAACCTGAGTTGTGTATCAGGGCTTTACCTTCCGATGCCAAAATTTCTGATCCTTGAAGCCGAGGAAGTCTTTTTAGGATGTTGAGTTGAAGCTAGCTTGGGTTGAGTCTAGCTGACTGATTGTGCTAGCCAGAGAGGGGAATGCGATGACTGGTCAATCAGGCTTCTAGGGCGCTGAAAAAGTGTGAACTTACACACTCGTCAAAGGATTGAGACTGGTTTATTAACTGATACATGCATATCTGATACGACAGAACTCATGGATGAAACGAACGTCTTGTTTCTCGTTACCTTTAACTTGAGAACGTCAATGTTAACCTTGTAATCCTGTTCGCTCGTATAAAACTTTATCTAGCTTGATTATTTGTAGGCTTGACTTTCTTTGGCTAATTATAAGAGTAATGCCAAACTGGACCGAGATTGTTCGGCACTCTGACATTGCAAAAGCAATGACAATATATCGTTTCCTTCTTAACTCGCGAGTCTTCCATGTCAAACGTAAGAAAGAGTACTGAACCTTTTCTTGCCAGGAAATGTTTTCTCAGAAGAAGACCTGCCAATTTGCTTTACGCCTATGGACCAGGAAAAAAAGCAATATTGTGCCGTGCCCAAGCAGGCATTTTTCATTTACTGCCAGAGGTCAAACCTCCCCCCCCCCCCCCAATATTGATTTCCATCACATCCCATGCATGACTGCCACAAAGTGACGCCAACGATGACGACCCTAACCGTACCAGGTATGGTTTAGCATGCATTTGTAGGAAGCGATCGAGCTGCCCATCAAAAGATTGGAGCATGTGACCCGTGGGTAATACATAGTCTGGCACAGACGGGGAGCATGAAGCACGTGGGACAGAGGGAAAGCACCAGTACCAATAATACTACTTGCGGCGGCGATTGACTCCCTGCCTCTTGGTCGGTATATGCGTGCATAAACACGAAATAATTACGAAATGTTTCCAAACTTTATCACTTTTCACAGAGCAACCACTTTGTTAATCCCTCGGTCTCGTACCATGCCTCTGCTCCGCTTTGGGGGGCTATTCACGCTTACTTTATTGTGTGTTTTATCGATGGGCGAGAGCTGCACGTGCTTCATTGTCACACCGGGAGCTTCTCAAGTTGGGGCGATGCAAGTCACGTACGCAGCTGATTCGCACACACTCTACGGATATTTACAGGTAACGGTATCGGCATATTAGGATAATCTCGAAACGTTTTGACACTAATTGCCGCATTCTTGGTACAGTTCTGGCCCCGAAGCCGTCATTCTGATGGAGAGGTAATAAATGTGACAGATTGGGACTCGGGGCTGTTCCGGGGCGTCATCAGGCAGGTGTGTTGCCCATCCCGACATGAGCTCCCTGTTTTCAATATCGGGACTGGATCCCCTTAGACCTCACTTTTGCTTTCGATGCCTTTGAATTGTTATTATTTTTTCCATCGAACTGCTATAGGTGCCTTTGACATACAACGTTGTGGGAAACGTAAACGAATTCGGATTGTGTATCACGGAATCAACATGGGGCGGACTGGCTGAACTCGCACATCAACCCGGAGCCATTCTGGATTACGGCTCGCTTATATACATTACTCTTCAGCGAGCAGCCTCCGCACAGGAAGCATTGCAAGTGATGACTGACCTTGTGGCCGAGTACGGTTACGCATCAGAGGGGGAGACGTTCACTGTTGCGGATCCGGAAGAAGTTTGGGTTTTGGAAATGATTGGGAAGGGGGAGCACGGTAAGGGAGCTGTGTGGGCGGCCAAGCGAATTCCCGATGGCTACATTTCCGCGCACGCAAATCAAGCGCGAATTCAAACACTGGAAAGTGAAGGCATCGACCAGGTTTTATTCTCTGACGACGTAATTGACTTCGCCCGCCGAATAGGACGCTTTCCCACGGAGGCGCAGGATGATTTATTTTCTTTTAGTGATGTATACAATCCCATCACCTACCTGGCCGCACGCGCCTGTGAGGGCCGCGTGTGGGATTTTTTCCGCCGCGCCACAGCTGCAGACCAGTCGATCATGGGCCCATACCTCGATTATGTAACAGGGCGAAACTTGACGAAACGAATGCCGCTTTATATCAAACCTGTGGCGCCTTTGAGTACTTCGGACATTGTTGATGCCATGCGCAGTCATTATGAAAATACTCCTCTGGCTTTCGACCAGGACGTAGGAGCTGAAGCTTTCGGTCTCCCTTACCGCTGGCGGCCTTTGACGTGGCAACTTGACGATGGGCGCACGTTTTTCAATGAGCGCGCCGCGGCGACACAACAGACGGGGTTTAGTCTCTTGGCACAGCTCCGAAGAGGAGTCCCTGATCCCATCAAGGCGCTTCAATTTTTCGCAGTCGATGATACTGATTCATCAGTCATGATTCCTGTGTATGGCGGCATGGCGCTTGTCCCTCCCAGCTACGGCCCAGGCAGCATATCTGTTTTTGAGCCTGAAAAGGCATTTTGGGCGTTTAACATGGTGGCAAATTTCGCATATGCTCGTTATGCCATAATTAATCCGGATGTCAGAAGGCGGCAAGGCGCCTTGGAAGCGCAGCAATGGAAGCTGGCAGTTGAGATAGATGAGGAATTTACTCGATTATGGGGAGAGGACCAAATCAAGGCGGTCGCGATGATGACCACGGCCTGCGTCTCGAACGCTGAGAGCCTTGTCCTTGAATGGAGAAGGTTTTACGGAGAACTCTTCGTCAAATTCATGGATGGAAACATCAAGACAAAGGATAATCCAGAACAGCTTTTGCCAGATGTCGAGCAGCCTGGGTACCGCCTGGAATGGCGTGAGCGTATCGTCCGGGAGACGGGTGAGAGATACAGATTCCCTGCCGACATGTTTACGTCACAGCAATAGATGAGTTAGCGATAGGGCGTCAGTGAGGCGTGGACAGACGAATTCTATGGCCGCGAAGCTAATGTGACTGAGGTATGCATTCACACGCCAGGACCCTGAAATATACATGCAACACCAAGTCATGGTGTGTACGACCATCGTTCCTCACGGTAGCTTAAAGCCCACCGCTCTGGCCCACCAGGGCCATTGCTTGCTTCCATCTATAGCGATAAATCGCCTGGCTTACACGGGAAGCGGTAACATATCTGAACTCGCATAATTCAACAACTCCACTTCTCGGATGATATCATGCTGTAACAGCCACACAATCTGCGCAAGCTTTTCTTGTCTCGCATCCTTTATGATATAATGTATATGTGGACACGAGATTTATGGACGGGCATGGCTTGTCATTAGTCTCATTTGCCGTACAGGTGTCAACGATCCCGTGGTGGATCCCAAAGTCATGTTCTTGGCTCTTACCCGCTCTAAGTCCTTCAAAAGAGTTTCCAGGCTTTTCCCGCCTCCAAAAGACGAGATCACGCGGAAAAATGAGCATAGGGGAAAGCGTTGCTCAAATGCCATACATTGTATAGATTGCGTTTGTGTAGAAGCCATGGGATGGAGCTAAAATGTGATGAAGAAATAAGAATCTGGAAATGAGGATGCGCATCATAACTCAGACAACGGTAACCCACTAAACGGCGTTTGAGACATACCGCGTACACGCTTTCCAAAGTAATAGTGCGCATAGCCCGAGCCAGTCCCCAGAATTGCAGATGGGCGGCGAGAGTGTACATGTGCGGAAGGTCAACGTGGATCGCAGCGGACGTCTCCTCCAGTGTTTTTAATGGGCTCGCGGCTCTCACCAAGTCGCGAAGCTTCTGTGATCCCCGCTCAGGCAGCTTTGTCAAAATATCCTCTTCATCCATGAGCAGCAACAATGTCTGTGAGGGTTGAAAAGGGCCTATGCCGGAGGTATGACTCGTTGAATTCCCGACCTCCACCTGATCGTCGTGCCGTGGAAACGACCCCGGAATACTCAGGCGAAGCCAGTCATTGATGATCACATCTACATCTTCGCCCTCCCGAAGACTGTGATAAATCCGTTTCAGGTCAGCTGCGAGAGCGCTTTCCTCCATCATCGTGTCCAGCATGGTCTGGGCGCCCTTGGCATGCATCCTTTCTGCAATGTCCAAAAGCGTACCAACTTCCAAGCTTACATACCCACAGCGCCGTTCTTCATGCAGCAAAGCACGCGAAAGACGCCCTAGTACATCTTCCAAATGATGGACACCCCGACTCCTTTCTACCGCATCGAGGCGCTCACAGGTCGTCGCAGTCGGTAATAACTTCACAGACCTCTCGCCACTGTGGTTGCACGCGACCGATCTTTGCCGTGCTGCCGCACGGGACATTGTGGGTAAGCACTGCTCTATCAATGAGTCTCTTGTCAGGGCTGTGGGTGGTGTGCGTCCCATCGCCAAGATCACGTTGAAAAGCAGGACATCGTCTGTCGCTATCTCCTTCGTGGCACTCGACGTAAGAACAGGGTAACTTAAATAACGAACGCGATCGATAGATATACGCAGAGGATGGCCACATAGGACGCTTTTAGGACGGAAAAGGCGAGCGAAGACTTCTGGCGTCAAATTGAGGAAGTCTTTCGCGCATCTGTACAGCGCCAAACTTGTTGATGTAGATTTGCCGGTTGCAGAGTAAGGACTCAATCTTGGCAATGGTGGATACCGAAAAACCAACCTCTGCCCCTTGTTGGCGTCATCGACCACCAATGCAATACCAAGCAGGGTCGAAATCCCATCATGGGGCCACAGCTGCGGAGTCATGATGCTACTGACCACAGGCGTTTCCCTTTACCCTATAGCTATTTGCAACGGGGAGGTTAGCTTAGAGTGTGGCCAGTATGATGCGTAATTTGGCCATTTAAGCTGCGTTTGCGCATGGAAGACATGATCTCACTGTGTGTCAACCTTTTTGCCGTCAGTGTGCTACGCGACAGTGACGCAGTAGTCTGGAGAGAAGGCGACTGTACCGGAGGGCAGAAGGCGTAAGGTTATTCGTCGCTTTCAGATGCTCGCGCAACCGACCTTGTGGCGTCAGGCAGTATTACGGCGGTGGCTAGGCCTGTCCGCAACAAGTAGAGCTTCCACAAATTTCGCAAAGAATGGACGGCAACCTCATCAGCAGTATATGCTCATACAAGGCACGATCCCGCAAGATGCGTGCTACCTTTTTTTTCGCCTCGATAGCGATAGTCCTGCCTTTTTTTCTTTTGTGTCGATACAAGTCCGAATGATGTTATCCTCAGGATAACATGCTTATACTCACATGTAGAGTGACTTGAGAAGGTGTAAAGGTACTTAAGATCTATTTGTGCGCCAAAGAAATTTGTCAAAGGAAATGTGACACGCGAAGGCGTACATGATTTTCGGCTTTCTTTCGTATCACACAGATTGTCCCCCATTTCCCGAGCTATTCCTCCTTTTCCGTTTTCCCTCTGAGGCTTTCGTCTTCATTTTCCCGGCAGACCGCTGTTCTCGTCTTGATAAGTCCCCATTAGCTAAATCTTCCCCGGGCGATCGACCGTTCAATTCCTCCATTGTGGCGGCGATGGCCGCTCGAGCCGCTTTACTGAGGACAAAATCAGTCTTGTCGGCCAGGCCTTCTAGAGGAAGAGGAGCTGCAGTAGTTGAAGAGTTTGAAAATGAAGACAAGGATCCTTCCATGTTATTTCCAGTCCTCTGTAGACTTGAGTCGCCAGGTTGCTGAATTTTACGGTTAAAAATTCCTTGGTCACAATCCTCCCCTTCAGATGAGTCTGCCTGGGAGAGGTCGAGAGAGTGGAGTGGTAGTGGAAGCCCTGCGGGAATATCTATATCGTCTTTTCCGTCGCTCTCCTTTCCCTGCGCTGTCATCCAGACCCCCAACCCATCCTCATGCACCGACAAAGGCCCCACAAGCCCTTTTTTCTGGTCATCGGACAGAGAGCCCTTCCCTCTGTCAGCATTACAGCCACGCTCAGAAAGTGATATATCCTTAGCGGGCAAGTTCACCGGCCTGAGCCCTACGTAGCGCTGCTCGCCCTCCTCGGCAGGCAGGTCCTCGTCCTCCTCTCCCTCATCTCCTTCCCTAACGTCTCCCGATCCGACCACACCCGTCGCCCGGCGCTGTGCCTCGCTCAATGACGCCAGCGACCCTGGCTTCAAGCAAGACCTTAGGCTTTGTCGCCTCCGCTCCTCGTTCATATCGTCCTCGGTAGATCCCCCCTCAGCTTCCGCCAAAAAGAGCGTCAGCTCATTCTGTTCATTCCCCTCCCTCGGCTGAAATTTGAAGTCCTCTACGTCCACTAGTCCACTTTCTTGCACGGAGGACCGCTGAGGCCCTTGCGTCGATCTGCAAGTAACACCAGGCCACGCTTGCGGGTCTCCCTGGATCGGCCTGGGGTGCTTTGACGCCACCGCCGCCGCCGGCGAGGAGACGTGGCCGACCGGCTTGTGCCCCTCTCCTTTGCTGCGAGTCACTCCAGTGTTTTCCCTCGAGGTACCTGGGACGACGGTATCTGGGAGGACCCTGACGCTCTGCGGCTTCCGCGCTTCTTTGTTACTTTTCTCGATCACGGGGGCGTGGTCTTCTTCCTTGGCCCGTAAAGCGGCCACATAGTCCCCCCAAGACCCCCGGTCGATCCCTTCCTCCACTTCCAGCGTCATGGCCGAGAGCACCCGCCGAGTCTCGCTCAGTTGACGCTCTAGCACGTCACCTTTCATAGCCAGAAACGGAATGTTGAGATAGGCATAGAGTTGAGCTAAACCGAAACAATTTTGCATGGAGCAAGCGAAAGCATGGCAAGTCCTCCCCTGAGCTGTCTGCTCCGCGCTCACTTCCTGCAGGTCCCGCAAATTGAAATGTACTCGACGAGGCCGAACGGGAGCAGTTTCGACCGATTCACCCTCATGTTTGGTGTCCTCTTCAAGCTTCCTTCCCTCCTGCGTGTCGTCAAGAAGTAAATCTCGAAAGTTCGCCAGCAAAAGGACAGGAATGCCCCGTGGTACCTCGGCGAGTTGCTTTTGGACGTATTGCAGCGCCGTCGAGGAGAAAGGATTCATCATGAATATACCTCCATGCGACCCTTTCCAAACGTCTACAATGGTGGCATCCAATACACCAAATGCATGACTCCCAGAAGCACCTGCATGGTGCCCGCGCTGGGCGTGCACTGGTACGTCGAGCGGAAGCCCTGCCAGAGCATCAGGGTCACCGCCGCCGTCGTGCGCGACAGTGCCCGTCCCCCTCACATTATTTCCGATCAAACTACCGCGTCGGCCCAACCCCTTGTCAACGACGTCCCAAATCTCTACCTTGACCACAGCACCATCTTCTTTGGCGCTCCAATTAATGGTCGCCGTCTCGATCTCAGGCGTTGGCTCATATACTGAAGATGTAAAAGGTTGACCTTTAAGTCTACTGAGCAAAGCACTTTTACCGCTGCCGCGTTCTCCTCTGATAATAATCTTCAAATTGTGTGCGACCCCCTTGCCCAATTTCTTTTGAAGGGCCCCATCCATGCGTCGAATCGCCTGTCGTCGGTCCTCCTCTGATCGTATGCTTGTGATGCTGGAGCTAACATCGTTTCCCATGCTGTCGCGCTATTCCTATTCACGGTAAAGAAGAATAAACTTGGTCTGTAGAGGCACGAATGTACGCGCAAATACCAACACAATACTTCTCGTTCCAATCCTTCGATTTTGTCGGGCTCGGAAAGCTCGCCGGTCGCCCTGTCTCCCTCAAGTCAAGGAGCAGAGTATCATACCGTGTCCTCAGGCATCATATGATCTCTCTAACCCTCCGGGACGCGACTTTGTTGCAAGGAACCTTAGCATGCCAGAGGATACTCATGAAAGAGTGGAAAAAGGCTACAGAATAAAACTTGGTCCCCGCACTTCATGATCAAAATCTAACTTTTTAATAAACTGCCATCATTTCGTGAATCAAAGGCGGACCTGAGATGGGCCTAAGGGTGGCTCGGATGCCCCCTAGAAAAAAACGGACTGTACTTCAATAAACGGGCACTTGGGCTACCATTTCATTTCATTAAGGGCTTATGCATGGCTTCGCTTTTTTGCAACTCCCGATGTGCTGACTCTGCACTTTTGGTGTTGCGATACGCCAAAGTTAATAGTCAAACGAGAGGCAATTCGGTACACTAAAAAGCAAATAAAATTCTTAACGAAGACAACGTGACGATATTTTGATACGCACGTACCATAATTACGTTTGACATCTTGGGCCTCGCGTTCTGTATGTACTAATAGTGCAGCAGTCGTCCAGGATGAACTTTTGCGGGGAGTAAAAGTATATATGAATTCAGGTTGCTGTGCAGGGCTTGTGCGTGATTATGAGCAAATGCAAGAGTGTAAGCCTTAGGAAGAGCCTGAAAGTGCGAAGGAATGAAAGAGAATTAAGTGCTCCTGATTAAAATAATGAGACGATAATTCACGGAGGACTGACGAGAAGCGCGGATGCGTCTGTGATAGCGCCTTGTTCATTTGAAATTGCAATTTAGATATTGAATATCTTTATGAAGACGAGCCTTTTTTAAAAAAGAAGTTAGTGACTGGAAAGTTTGAGTTTATGGCAGCAACTTGTCCTTTTAAGTGGATGTAAAACACTTGGTACATTACATTCCAATTTGTCGATTCCAGCCAATTGGTTAATATTTGAAGACTGTGCTGATAATAGCAATCTCTATCAACATAAATTAACACCGTGTTTTAGCGCACGAACCCGGAAAGAGGTCCAGGCCCCTGGTAGCGAGGGGGCCCTCGGAGCGAGAGACAGTTGGCGGGCAAGCATACCCGGACCGAGGCGCGAGCTTCGGCCTTTCCTGCGAGACGAAACTTGAGCCAGGGTTAACACTTGACCAACATTTGCATAATAATAAATTAATTAGGAGGGGATTGAGCTTTCTAGACATGAGATGCTATAATTGGTCGAGTCGTTTTTGGGAATGAAAAAGTAATATTGAAGTCGAGAAAGAATGAAGGGAGGCCCAGCGAGAAGGCGATGGGTATCACTGTAGAAAGCCCGCCCCCCCAAAGCCTTAATTCGTGTCCAACCTAGTGGAATGAAGTGTCAGAAAGCGAGTTTGCCTTGACCGTGGGCATGTTGTGCCATTTCCTCCGTGCACGCGGCCTGGACTGAGACGTCGTGGGTGTTTGCATGGCTTTATTTCTTTAACTCCTCAACGAAAGAGGTGGCTCTCTTTTCGACCCGGCTGGACACTACATCGAAAAATGCGTCCTCACGCACACAGTGCGTACACACGTGCAACATTTTCATCTGTGGAAGTATCATAGAGGACGTGATGACTCCTAATCGTGCCTTAGTATTGGTCTTTGGTGGGCAGATATGGTTGTAGGAAGGACCACGTTTTTTGGGGGGGGACCTGCGACACGGTAGCCTATTCACAGTGTCATAATATATCCTTCCTGATTATGCCACAGGCGTAGGAACATCGTCCATGGCCACAACCATCGGCAGGACTTTCCCCACCTTGTTATCAACAGAGACTCACCGGCACACGCGCAAAACCTTGTGGAAAAGAGCCGGGGCTTAGAAGGTAATACGGAGGAAGCGACCACGACGGACGCAGAGCCGTCCTTGGCACAGTAATTTGTGTCTTGGCAGCGGGAGAGCAAGCACCTGCGTGAGCAAGTCCGATCCTTGAAGGAGGAAGTGGCGATGTTGAAGGGGGTGGTGGGCGGCCGAAGGGGCATGGAGGCATCACCGAGGCGCAGGGGAAAGAAGCCGAACGCGCTTCAGGGATCGCCCCTCCACCCACTCCCGAGAAATGTCACTGGAAGCACAGGTACAAGCGTTGCAGTCGGAGAAGAAATGTTTCCAGGCTTTGATCAAGGAGAAACAGGGCATCATTGCTCGGTTGCAAAAACGCATGGAAGAGCAAGACAAGACCTTCGTTGCCTCGGCGGGCCTCGGGTCTCGGATGGGCCCATGGCCCGGCGGCTTCGCAGATATTGGAGAGGGGAGTGGCGCCAGAGAGGAGAGGCTTGCAAGGGCTGCCACAGAGGTCGTGGCGGAAGTAAGCCCAAGGGGAGGGCGGGAAAGTAGGCAGGAGGAGGAGTGTGAAAGCCCCTCATGTCGCAGGGAGGAACGCGAATAGCCGCGAGCAAGTCGAGCCTGTTGATGCCAGGACCTTCGCGTCCCGAGCCGAGTCCATGACCTGCCCGCCCTTGTCCATCGTGGGCGTCGGCCGAGAAGGAGCAACGGGAGGAGGGACCGACCCAGGGCGGGGGGGAGGGCGGGAGGGAGGAAGGGGGGAAGGAGGCAGGGCACACGAGCTCTTGTCGTTGGAGGGAAGGGACGTTCTGACCGACGAATTGTTCGAGGAGATGCAACGGCATAAATTCAACCATCCCCGCCTCAATATACGCGCGTGTTTGGACTGCCTCGTTCCGTTGTTTAAGGTGCCTTCAACCGCGGGTGCCTTGGCGGATTTTCGCGCCTTTCTTGAAGGGCAAGGGTTGCTTTGATTTCTGGGGACGAGGAAAAATCGTATGATGAGAAGCAAGACAAAGGCTCACGAACATCATCGATTGGATGATGGACCAGTAACTATGGGAAGCGATTTGGCCTTCGCTGCAGCCTCAGAAATCGTCAACGAGGACTATCATCTTACGGAAGATGAGAATGAGGTGCGAGCTGAAAGGAAGAAAGCCAAGGATGCGAAGTACCAGGCGCATATGAAAAACGGTACATGGGAATTAACCCCTTTACCGAAGGGAGAACGATGCATCTCAAGTGGCTGGGTGGAAACTGATAAGCGAGATCAGAATGGTGTTATTGTGAGGAGAAAGGCAAGATTTATTGCCAAAGGTTATAGTCAAGAATTTGGCTATGACTACCTCCACACTTATGCACCTGTTGCATCGATAACCACGATTCGTTTGGTATTAGCCCTAGCATGCATATTGGATCTTGAGCTGGATAACATGGATGTTGAACCAGCTTACCTTCAATCAGACCTTGAGGAAAAGGTATATGTCAAACAACCACCTGGATATGAGCAATATGGATCAAATGGAGAGGAGCTAGTTTGTCGATTACGTAAGTCGCTATACGGACTTAAACAATCTGGACGAAACTGGCATAAGAAGATTGATGGATGGTTCCGAGGATATGGTTTCCATCCTTCTTCTGCTGATCCATGCTTATACGTGAAGTTTGGATCTAGTGGTGAAATATTGGTTATCGTCTTATATGTGGACGATTTAATTATCACTAGTAACTCCAGGGAAATGGTAGGTAAATTCAAGCACGCTATTTCGAGGGAATTTAGCATGAAAGACTTGAAGGAGCTTGATTGGATACTTGGTATGGCAATCAAACGTGATCGAGGAAAGAGAGTTATGGAAATCTCTCAAACAGCCTATATCGATATGATGCTGGCGAAATTTAGAATGGCTGACTGCAAACCGGTCCTAACGCCCATGGAAGGGACTCTGACAAAAATGGATGGCAAGGACGTCAAACCAGATAATGAATACATGAAGCTAGTGGGTAGCTTATTGTATGCAGCACTGGTCACGCGTCCAGACATCGCATTTGCGGTGCAGTCGTTGGGGAAACACTTGCAAGGATCTAATGAGGAGCATTGGATCGCTGCAAAGCGTGTATTGAGATACCTGAAGGGTACTCGTGAGGTTGGACTCAAATACACAGGTAATTCTACGGGATCGTTTACCCTGGTGGGATACGCGGACGCGGATTACGCTGGCGATAAAGATAACAGACGTTCAACGTCTGGTTATGCTTTTACATTGAGTCATGGAGAAATTGTCAATACGATTGATTGGCGAGCCAAGCAACAAGAGGTGGTGGCCCTGTCGTCTGCTGAATCGGAGCTAATATCTGCTTGTTCAGCGACACAAAGTGCACTTTATATTCGTCAACTACTTATGGACCTCGGATTAAAGCAAGATGAGCCTACTCTGATTATGGAAGATAATCAAGCTTGCATTGCGATGGGGAATAATCCGATTACGCATAAGAGGACGAAGCACATAGATGTACGTTTTCAGTAAAGTATTCAAGAATAAACAAACAAAACAATCCCTAAGGGAAAACAACAGGACTGGCGTCGACCAGTGTCTTTGGTTGTCTTTGATTGTCTTTGGTTATCTTAGTGCGAGATTCTTGGGTGAATCGTTGGTCCACATTCTCAGGGAGAACTAGTGGTCGTACTGAAGAATCAATTGGATATTGGGTTATCCGCAGTGGTATTAGTTTGTTTATTCGCATCAGGTTATGGGCCCTAATTGACCTAACCTTTTGAGTTGAATAAAAAGACACTGATCGACGACCTATTTCTGGTGCAATTGGATTTGCGGAAATAGAGGTCTGGACGTATCTGAATCTAGCTGGTGCAATTGGATTTGCAGAGATTCAGGGCTGTTTTAATTAGTAATTGGTTACTAGATTAAAGACAGCATTTGACTTGATCTGGAGGCTGAATATTGAGCTGGCCAGGATCACAACCTCGAAGTCATGGGTGATATGGATGACTACAAAATGGCAATCTTCAGTGGAAGATTGGAGGATTGGGACGCGTGGAAACGCGATATCGAAAGCTTCATTGGTGCCAAGGACCCAGAGATGGCAGATATCATCAGGTTATGGGCTACGATGACATAGGGAATAATCCCAAATGTTATCGAATCTATATACCTTCTATAGGAAAATACATCAAATCTGGTCATGTGACATTTGATGAGGAGACATTCCCAGCGAAGCGGAGGCAACTTGACACCAGAGTTGAAATTCTCCATAATGAGGATGAAGAATCAATTGGATATTGGGTTATCCGCAGTGGTATTAGTTTGTTTATTCGCATCAGGTTATGGGCCCTAATTGACCTAACCTTTTGAGTTGAATAAAAAGACACTGATCGACGACCTATTTCT
>Ga0209925_1000236_pt1 | contig 29491 bp, 21 predicted proteins | sample SalPonR2_A_D1_MG_FD_185702 | JGI IMG/M metagenome (GOLD analysis project Ga0209925, IMG submission 185702) | Salt pond soil microbial communities from South San Francisco under conditions of wetland restoration - Salt Pond MetaG R2_A_D1_MG... ... | reverse complement strand
CCAGGCCGTGGGCCAGGTAGCGCACCCCGGCTTCCAGCGACGCCTTGGCCAGGCCCATGACGTTGTAGCTCGGCATCGCGCGGACCGCGCCGAGGTAGCTCAGCGTCAGCAGCGCGCCATTGCGGCCTTCCATCAGCGGACGTCCGGCGCGGGCCAGCGCGGCGAACGAGTAGCTCGAGATGTCGTGAGCGATCCGGAAGCCTTCGCGGCTGACAACGTCGGCAAATTCGCCCTCGATCTGGTCGCGCGGTGCGAAACCGACGGCATGCACGATGATGTCCAGTGCGCCCCATTCGGTCTTCAGCGTCTCGAATACCTCGTCGATCTGATCGTCGTCGGCCACGTCCAGCGGCATCGTCAGCGTCGAGCCGGTCTGCTCGGCGATCCTGTCGACGCGGCTCTTCAGCTTCTCGTTCTGATAGGTGAACGCCAGCTCGGCGCCCTCGCGGTGCATGGCCTCGGCGATGCCCCAGGCGATCGAACGGGGGCTTGCCACGCCGACGATCAGCGCTCTCTTGCCTTCCAGCATGCCCATGGATGGTTTCCTTCGATGATGCGGTTGGCGGGGAGTGTACCCGGAACCGCGGCGGTTCGGTCCGGAACGAAAAAGGGCGGCCCGGGGCCGCCCTTTTTCATCCGGCCCTCGACGGACCGGGATGTGCGTGGCTTCAGGCGAAGCGACGGACGGCCACGACGCCGAGACCGGCCAGGACCAGAATCAGCAAGGCCAGCGCCCAGGGGCTGTTGACCGGAACCGGCTGGGTTTCCGGCAGTCCGGTCGGGGCATCGGCCAGCAGCCGGATGTTGTCCCAGGTCTGTGTGTCGGTCGAACCGGTGTTGTCGGCGAAGCTCCACAGCCCGCCGATCTCGCCCGGGGTGCCGGACAGGTCGAAGTTGACCTCGGTGCCGGCGAAGATCTGGCTGCCGTCCTGGAACACGAACAGCTCGCCGTCGTCGGTGACCTGAACACCGATGGTAGTCTCGACGCCGGACGTCCAGGAGCCGGTCGTCGGCTCGAAGACCAGCGCGTCGCCGGCCATGTTGAGGACGCCGGCCGTGATCGAACCGTCGGTTTCGAAGTTGAGGCGGGTAATGAACACGCCCGTTCCGGTGTCGATCGGGACGATCTGATACAGCGAACCGTTGCCGTCGATGACCTGGGTGACTTCGATGTAGCCACGCAGCGGCGCAAAGTCCGGGCTCTGCATTTCGAACCCGCCAAAGGCCGAGCCGTCGGCCGTGTGTTGCGCGGCGCGGGTCGAACCGGCCAGGCCGGGGTCGACGACGATTGCGTTCGGCGCGAATGCACTGTCCCAGCCGCCCTGAGGAACCAGCGCGCCGACGGTAAAGGTCTCGAAGTCTTCAGCGTAGAAGCCGCCGCCTTCGACTGACGAGGTGCCGAACGGGGAGGCGAGGCTGTCGGCCGGATAGCTGACGCGTTCCTGCGCCACTGCCGGGGCTGCAGCCAGGACGGCCACAATACCGATCGAAGCCGCGGTGAGTCTTGCGGAATTGAAAAGCATGTTTGTTACTCTTGGTGAGGAGTTGTCTGTATTGAATCGAGCAGGCACGGTGGCAAGAAGCCGGGACCAGAACGCTCTTCCAAGAAAATATCCGAAGGGCGCCGGGATTTCAACCCGCGCCGGTGGATCGATTCGATCGGGCCGGCTGCGGACGGGTTCGTTCCCGAGTCTTGCCGCGCATCGGGTACGATTCAGTTCGGCATCGTCCCGGATGGCTTGATTGATGAACCTGATCGCGCTCAGCGGCAGCCTCCGCCGCGAATCCTTCAATACCCGGCTGACCCGAGCGCTGGCCGCACGCGCGGCGGGCGACGTGACGATCGATTGTGCCGTGCTGCACGGCATTCCTCTCTACGACGGTGATCTCGAAGCCGAGCAGGGCATTCCGGGCGCGGTCGAGGCGCTTCGCTCGCGCATCCAGGCCGCCGATGCGCTGATCCTGTCCACGCCGGAGTACAACGGCGGGATGCCGGGCGTGTTCAAGAACGCGCTGGACTGGTTGACGCGCCCACCGGAGACGATGTCAGCGACGTTTGCAGGCAAGCCGACCGCGCTTTGCGGTGCCACGCCCGGCGGGCTCGGCACCACGCTGGCTCAGGCCGGCAGCCTGGTGACGCTGCGCCAGCTGAAAGTAGACCTTTTCCCGGGCCATCTGCGGGTCTCCCGCGCCGGTGACGCGCTGGGCGAGTCGGGTCCCGACGAAGAAACCGCTCGTCAGATCGACCGCTGGTTGGCCGAGTTCGTCGAATTCATCGGGCGCCGCTGACGGGGTCCATCGTTGCCGGGGCAGTCCCGATCGTACAAGCCAGCGTGTCGACCCGAGTGAGCCGCACCGGCGCGAGGCTTCCGCTGACGAAGCCGGTCCGATCCGTGGTCCAACGGATGCTGGAAGCGCCGCAGCCGGCGAAATCGATCGTGGCCGTTCCCCACGGAATACGCTGAACGACCGAGGCATCGAAGTCCTCGCCGAAGCGGGTGCCGCGGGTCAGCAGCAATTCTTCGAAGCGGGCGGTCGCGCCGTCGAGGGCGCCGGAGCCGACGATCCACGCAGGCCGGCCGGCGTCGTCGTAGGTGAACCAGGCCATGAACAGTTCATTCGGCCGCACTTCCTGCAGCAGCCAGCCCTGGCCGTCCTGGACGGGGTCGAACCATTGCCCGCTGACGCCGGGCCGTTCGGGCGCGGCCTCCAGCGGTGCTTGCTCGCACGGCAGGCCGGCGATGCCGGCCAGCCGTGTCATTGCACGCGATCCGCTGCCGTAGCCGGGGCCGGCCGACCAGGTCGCGGTGCCGGCCCGGCAGTCGTCGAAGCGCAGCGTCAGGGTGCCCCAGCGCGAGAGCACGACGTCGGCCGGGTCGAAGCCGGAGCCGAAGCGCGGCCCGCGAACGCGGAGCATGTCCGGGATCACGATCGCGTCGTCCTCGACGGTCCCGGCGCCGGTCAGCCACATCTGTTCATCGCTTTCGCCGGCTGCGGGGTAGGTGAACCAGAGCACCGCCGCGCGCCCGTCGGGCAGGACTTCGACCAGCCAGCCTTCGCCGGAGCGTGCCGGGTCGAACCAGTGGCCGGAATGGCCGGGCCGGACGGCGTTGACCTTGGTCGTGATGGCGAGGGTTTCCGGCGACTCCATTGCGCCGACGGGTACGGCCTCGTCGACATAGTCGCCGGTCGCGGCGTCGAAGCGCAGCACGGCGCCACGGGCCCGATCGACGACGTAGAGCATGCCGTCGGGCCCGAAGGCCAGGGCGCGTGCGCTGGCCAGTCCGCCGCGTCCGGCGGGAATGAAGGTCTCGGGCAGTCCGGGCGCCTCGGGCGAGTAGCGCACCACCCGGACGTCGTCGGCCACATAGAGCCGGCCGTCGGGTCCGAAGGCCAGGTCGCGCGGATCGCGCAGCTGGCCGCCGAAGGCCAGGGTCGGCTTGCGTTCGCCGGTGGTGCCGTCGAACACCAGGATGCGGCCGGCCGAGCCCTCGGCCAGGTAGAAGTCGCCGTCGGGCCCGAACGCGAAGGCGCGCAGCGGTAGTTCGACCCGCGTGTTCCAGTCGGCCGGGTTCTGCGAATCCCCCTCGACGATCGACGCCCGCCGGTCGCCGCTTTCGTCGAATCGTTCGACGGCGTCGTCGCCGAGCACCACCACGCCGCCGGTGGGGTCGAAACCCAGCGCGCGCGGAAACGCCGAGCGGAGCTCGAACGGCTCGGGCCGGGCCGAGTCGAGGAACACGTCGACCAGCGCGCCGGTGGCTCGGTCGTAGCGGCGCACGTCGGCCGAGGCGAGCAGCCACAGCAGCCCGCTGTCGTCGACGGCCAGGTCGCTGAACTCGGTCAGCACCGGCAGCGAATCGACGGCCACGGGCCGGGCGGCCTCGCCGCGGTAGCTGCCGTCGAGGTTCCAGGCCAGCACCGCATCGCGGGCGCTGTCGACGACCAGCAGTTCGTAGTCGTCGGTTGTCGACGGGGTCCGGATCGTGCGGGCGCTGAAGGCCGCCGGTGGCGGCGGTGCCGGGGCCTGGCCGTCCTCCGGGTCGAACGGCCACGGATCGACGGAGTCCGGCGCGCCGTCACCGTCACTGTCGGGGTCCGAGGGGGCGGGCGCGGTGGCCGTGGCCGGGCTCCCGCCGCGGTAGGCGGCGATCCGGGCCAGCTGCCGGCGCATTTCTCCGGCGTTGTCGGCCGCCTCGCCGGCCTGGGTCGAGCCGCAGGGACCGTTGCCGCAGACCGTGTCCGGGTTGGAGAAGCGATCCAGCCGCAGGAACCGGTTCACGTCGCCGGTTCCGAACGAACCCATGACCGTGTGGAAGCGGTCCAGCTGGACGAAGGCGTAGTTGGCGTTGTCCGGATCGTCCGAGGCGTTCTGCTGGTGTCGAGCGTTCAGGTTGTGGCCGAGCTCGTGGGTGAACACCGCATCGGAACAGATCGACCAGTTGCTGACCCCGTCGTTAGTGATCTGCACACCGAAGTTCGGGTCCGGATCGTCGGCCGGGAACGGAAAGAACGCGATGCCGCAGGAGCCGCGAGTCTCGATGTCGTGCGGCCAGGTCAGGACGACCAGGTCGGCCTCGAACTGGTCGCGCACGCTGGCCAGGTTATCCAGGCCCGGCACGAAATCACCGGCCAGGGCGTCGGCCATCCGCCCGATCATTTCCCGGTTGTCCTCGGTCGGCAGCGGACCGACCGGACGTTGCAGCACGAGCCGGACAACGGCGGGAATCGCCGAGTCGGCCAGCGCCTGGTTGGCGATGGCGACCAGGTGGTTCAGTCGCGTCTCCAGCAGATCGCCCGGATAGCGTTCCTGCATCGAAGCCGGGTAGACGAACATGACATCGATGACGCTGGCCGAGTCGCTCTTGGCCACGCCGGGCGCCGAGCGGGGCCGGTCGGTGTCCTGTGTCCGGCCGAGATCGATCGGCAACAGGGCGTCGTGTCCGAACGCGTCGACCTCGACGGTCGGGTACGCGGCGTCGATCAGCCAGCTGCCGCCGGCATCGGTATGCAGCAGCCACAGCCGGCCGTCGATCCGGAGGCGGCCGAACAGGCCGTCCGGCCCGCGGGTCAGCAGGCCGTCGATTCCGCCGGCGTTCTTCGCCGCCGGCGTCAATCGAAGACTGATGTCGCCATTCGGGTGGTCGGCGGCAGGACCGGGAATCACCTCGACCTGCCGGCCGTCGGGCAGCGGCAGCGCCAGCGTGCGGCCTGCGACCAGCGCGGCCGCGTCGATGCGCACCGGCGTCCGGGCCGCGGTCGGCAGCCCGGCGACCGGTGAGGCCTGCTTCGCGACCGATTTCTGAGGGGCCAGCGTCCAGAGCGTCGATTCGGCGACTGCGGCGCTGGCGATCAGCAGCAGAGTCAGGACGCAGGACAGGCGGCCCGGGCAGGCAAACGCGGCATATCGGCCGGTACGGGGGCGATCAGGCATCGTGCACACTCCGGATGCAGTCGTCGGCTGGCTCGAACATGGTGCCCCGGGCAGGAGTCGAACCTGCGACCTGCCGCTTAGGAGGCGGCTGCTCTATCCTCTGAGCTACCGGGGCTGCCGTATCGAAGACTACCAGAGCGAGTTCGTTCGGCACGATCCAGTGCGAATCTTCCGGACCGGTATCGTTCAGCGGATCAGGCCGCCCAGCTGCCGGCCGCGCCAGCCGTCGAGCCAGTCCGGGCGCTCGCCGCGTACGATCCGTTCGAGTTCCCGCTTGCTGGCCAGCAGCGCCGCGTCCACGTCCAGCGTCTCGGCGCGTTCGCGGACCAGGGCCTGCATCCGCTTGACCTCGGCACGGGCCTCGCGGTCGAGCGGCTGAAGAGCCGCCGGCCGGGTCCAGTCCTCGGCGGGCCGGCGGCAGCAGGCGACGAGGTCGGCGCCGAACCGGCGCGCGGCGCCGGGTTTGAGCGCATCGATCGCCTGGAGGTCTTCGGGGACCGTCGGGTTGCGGCGCGCGATTTCGAGCAGCGCCGGGTCGGGGACCACGAAGGTACGCGGCAGGTCGCGTTCGCGGGCCTGTGCATCGCGCCATTCGGCGAGCGTGACCAGCCGCGCAAGGCCCTCGTCGTCGAGTCGCTCGGCGCCGCGGATGCGAAGCAAGGAGTCGACCGGCTGCCGTGCCTGGGCCACGCGCCGCGCACACTCTTCGGCGTGCCAGTCAAGCCGGTCCGCGGCGACCAGGCGTTCGGTCAGTTCGTTTTTCAGCGCCGGCAGCGCGATGACGTCGTGCGCCGCATAGTCCAGCCAGGGCTCCGGCAGCGGGCGGCGCAACCAGTTGTTGCGTCCCAGCCCGCCGGGGAACTGGACGCCGAGAAGCTCCTCGGCCAGCGTTTCGTACTTCAGCTGCAGCGGTTTGCCGAGCAGCGCGGCCGCGACCTGGGTGTCGAACAGCGGGTCGGGAATCTCGCCGCAGACGCGATCGAAGACCTCGAAGTCTTCGCCGACGCTGTGCAGGATCTTGACCCGGCCGGGATCGGCCATCCATGCCGCCAGCGCCTCCCGGAACCCCGGATCGTCGCCCAGCGCGAGCGGGTCGAGCAGCCAGACGGCCTGCCCGTCGCTGACCTGGATCAGGCCCGGCTGCGGAAGAAAAGTGCGCTCGCGCACGAACTCGGTGTCGAAGCCGAGTGCCGATACGCCCTCGAGCGCCTGCAGGAAGGCGTCGAGCGAGGCGGGATCGTCGACCCGGTGGCGGGGTGCGGTATGGAAGGAATCGGTGGTCATGGGCAGTCTCGAAGAACGGGCCCGTCACCGGGCGTCGGCGGATCGATGAACCTGTCGGGCGGCTCGGTTCTTGTCGTGGTGCGGCAGGTACGCTATGTTTACACCCGGAACGGGCAGACGACAGTAGTGATGCATTCTCAGGTTCGCCGTAAGAAGCGGTCCGGGCATCGATCAATTCAATTTCAAGCGGGAAACTCTTTAATGAAACGATGGATTGCCTGGATGGGACTGTCCCTGCTGTTCGCGATGCATGGTAGCGCATGGTCGCAGGACGATCAGGACCCGGTATCGGCCGATACCGCAACGGCGGACGAGGCCGCAGCCGGGCAAGGGGAAGGGGAAGATCGGCGGGTGCGGCGACTCGGCGACGTGATCGGCGAAGGCGCGCAGGAATGGTCAATGGACATTCCGGCCATCGAGACGCCGGCCGGACCGGTCGAGGAGCAGCCCGACGTCACATTGCCGGACCCGGACCAGGACGCGCAGTTGCAGAACCTGCTGACGCGCCGGGCCTTCGTGCCTGACGATCCGGACATCGCTGCAGAACTTTCCGCCTTGCTCGACGACGTCGAGGCGCAGGCGAATGCGGCGCTGGCCGACGGCGACCTGGCCCTGGCCACGCGGTTGTCCAACGTGCTGGCCGAGCTCGACGGGGATCGGCCGGTCATCGGTGCGGTGGCGGCGGCGCGCGAGAGTGCCCAGAACCTGACGCGCCTGCTGGCGCAGGCCGAAACCGCGCTCGAGGAAGGTGACCTGATCGAGCCCGAAGATGCCGCGGCCTGGACGCTGTTCGGAGACGCGCTCGCGATCGACGCCGACAGCGAAGCCGCCCTGGCCGGCCGCGAGGCCATCCGCGCCGCGTTGCTGGACCAGGCCGAGGCGCGGATCGCCGAGAACGACTTCGAGCGGGCAGCCGAGCTTCTCGACGCGGCGGCCGAGCGCGACGCCGACGCCGACCGCATCGGGCAGTTGGAGAATGATCTTTCGGCCGGGCGGGCCGATCGGATGCGTGCGCTCGCCGCGGACATCCGTGCCTCGATCGAAGACGAGGCCTACGAGCAGGCCGAAGAGCAGATCAACCAGCTGGTCGCGCTGGGCGCGCCGGCCGACGACGTCGAGTCGCTGCGGACTTTGCTCGACGACGCCATTCGATATGGCGGGTTCGAGCCGGGCCAGGTCTTCCAGGACGGCATCGGAGACGGTGACGGGTTCGGGCCGGTCATGGTCGTCGTGCCTGCGGGCAGCTTCATCATGGGATCACCGGAAGACGAGGACGGTCGGGTCGGCAACGAAGGGCCGCAGTTCCGGGTCCGCTTCGAGAATGGCTTCGCAATGTCGCAGACCGAGATCACGGTAGGACAGTTCGCCCGGTTCGTCGAGGAAACCGGCTACGTGACCGACGCCGAGCGCTCGCGGAGTTCCAAGGTCTACCGTGCCGGCAGCGGCCGGGTCGATGACCAGCGCGGCGTGACCTGGCGCATGGACTACCTCGGCGACGAGGCGGACGAGAGTTTGCCGGTCGTGCACGTCTCCTGGAACGACGCCAACGCCTATGCGCTATGGCTGGCGCGTCGCACCGGCCGTCCCTATCGACTGCCGTCGGAGGCGGAGTTCGAGTACGCGCTGCGCGCCGGCAGCCAGACGCCGTACTGGTGGGGCGAGGACAGCCCGGACGAGGCGGTCGAGAACGTCACCGGTGATGGTGACGAATTCACCGACGCGCGCTCCTGGACCGTGGCTTTCGATCGCTACACCGATGGTTACTGGGGTCCGGCGCCGGTCGGCAGCCTGCAGCCCAACCCGTTCGGGCTGTACGACATGGGCGGCAACGTCATGGAATGGATCGAGGACTGCTGGCACGACAGCTACGTGCGGGCCCCCGACGACGGCAGCGCCTGGGTCAATCCGGGCTGTGAGCGCCGGATGATCCGCGGTGCGTCGTGGTCGTCGACGCCGACGATGAGTCGGTCGGCGTTCCGCCTGTCGAGCGCCAACGACAGCACCGACGCCCGCGTCGGGTTCCGGGTGGCCCGCGACCTCTGAGTCGCGGTTCGCCGCAGTTCCGGGGCGGGGGGCGACCCCGGGCACTGGAACGAAGCGCTCGCCGGGCGCATACTGAGCGCAGGATCGTTGTTCGGACCGCACCGGGGAGGGTCGCGGTCCGCGGACTGGGAGAACAGGTGGGGATCATCCTGCCAATGAACCTGCGGCAGGATCGTGCCGCACCCGCCCGGCTCCGGACTCGAGACGCCGGGGCATGCGGCTGATCGAAGTCGGGTCGACCGGACGGCTGCGCGGGCCCACCGCGTGGCTGTTCCTGGTCCTGTTGATGGCGGCCGGCGCGCTGGCCGCCGCGGCCTGGGCCGATCGACAGCATCGGCTGCAACTGGAAGCCAGTCTCGATCGCGCCACCGGCGAGGCGCTGGTGAGAATCGAGCGCATTCTCGATGAATTCCGCGGACTGGCCACCGGCATTCCCGCGTCCGACGAGGCCGATTGCTCCACCGCCAACCTGGAACGTCTGCGGCGCCAGCTGTTCGGCCTGGATGACCTGCGCGACATCGGGATCGTCCGCGATCGAACGCTGTTCTGTTCGACCACTCTGGGCGTCATCGCCGACCCGGTGCCGAGCAGCGCGCCGGATCTTCTGCTGGCCGACGGCATCGAGCTCTATGCCTATCGCAGTGTTCGGCTGTCCCTGAACCGCCCGACCATGGTGCTGCAGCGGGAACACATGAACGCGCTGGTCGATCCCGTGGTGGTCGAGGGCCTGAGTAGCTCCCCCTGGCTGGACGCGCTGCAGATCGCCGACTCGGCCCGGAGCGAGTGGTTCGCGCTGTACGGCTCGCCGGGTAGCCGGCCAGTCGGGACGCCCGCACCGGAAGCCCTGCTGAGCGTTCGCTGCAGCGAACCCGACGGCCTGTGCATGCGAGGTCTGCGAACCGTCTCCCTTCCGGCAGAATCGATGACGAATGACGGGGTCGGCTTTGCCGTACTCGGGGCCGTGGCCGGACTGACGGTGTTCCTGTTGATCCAGCTGGCGACGCTGGGGTATTGCACCCCGGCCATGCGGCTTCGCCGGGCCCTGGCTTCCGGCGCGATCAAGGCCCGTTACCAGCCGGTCTTCGAGGCCCAGAGCGGCCGCCTGGTCGGCGTCGAGACCCTGGCGCGCTGGCCGAGAGGCCCTTCGTTCCTGCGCGCGCCGGAAGCGTTCGTATCGGTTGCCGAGACCGGCGGACTCGCCCAGCGCCTGACCCGGCACATGATCGAGAACGTGGCCGACGACCTGGGCGCCTGGCTGGCTCGTCATCCGGAGATCAGCGTGGCGGTCAATATTTCGGCACAGGACCTGGAGGGCGATGGCCTCAAGGATGCGCTGGAGCGGCACTTGATTCCGGCCGGGGTGGCACCCGGTCAGGTGGTGCTGGAAATCACCGAGCGAAGCCTGCTCGGTGTCCATGCACCGATCCAGCAGCTGGTCGAGCGTGGCTACAGCGTCCACGTCGATGATTTCGGGGAGGGCTACAGCAGCCTCGCCTACCTCCACGAACTACCGCTGCACGGCGTCAAGATCTCGCGCACCTTCGTCTCCAGCCTCGGCACCGATTCGCCGAAGGCCGTGCTGGTCGCCAGCATGGTGCAGATGGCCGAGCAACTGAATCTCGAAGTGGTGCTCGAAGGGATCGAGAGCGAACGTCAGCGCCGGGCGGCGGTTCGGCTCGGCGACGTGTTCTGGCAGGGCTTCCTGTTTGCCCGCCCGATGTCGGCCGAATCACTCAAGGCGTTCGAGGCCGCCCTATCGGGGAACGACGTGGAGACCGATCAGGGGCGCTGATCGTAGGATGGTGCCGGGGGAGGGACTTGAACCCTCACTCTGTTTCCAGAAACGGATTTTGAGTCCGTCGTGTCTACCAATTCCACCACCCCGGCATCGAGGGGTCGAGCTCTGGGATTGTACAGTGGACTGCCGGTCCGGTCAGGTCAGGCGGCGTCGAGGTGCAGTTCGCGTCGGCAGCGCTCGTACCAGTCACCTTCGAGCGGGGCGAAGACACAGCACTCGGTCATCTCGCCGGCGTAGATGTGGATCGTGACCGCGGTCTGTTCGCGCGACGGGTTGGCGATGGTGTGGTACTCGTGCGGCGGGATCAGGCTACCCGCGCTGCCGACGCCGGCGCGCATGGTCGTGCGCGGCTCGAGGCAGAACCGGTCACCGCGGGTTTCGGTCAGCTCGTACTGCACCACCTCGATCTCGCCCTGCCAGACGGCCTCGACGCACCACATCCCGCTGTGGTCGTGGATCGGCGTGCCCTGGCCGGCGCCCCAGGTCATCGCCATGACGGTATAGCCGCGCTTCGCATCCTTGTGGATCAGGCGACGCCCGTAGCTGTCGCCGGGGTGCTGGAAGACGCACTCGGGCAGGTCCAGCGCGCGGTTCTCGACCCGTTCGCACAGCACGTTGCGCACGCAGTCGGTGATGGCCCGGGCGCAGTCGCCGTCCATGACCGCGTCGAGGCGATCGATGAGCTCCTGTTTCCCGTCGAATTCCAGAGTGATTTCAGATACCTGCGTCATTCCAGCCACGCTGCGATGGGAGGGCCGAACTGTCCGAAGTCTACCAGAAATGCATCGTGGCCCTTGGCCGACGGCAGGGCCTGGAAGGCCACGTCGGCTTCCTCGGCTTCGAGGGCCGCGGCCAGGTCCTGTTGCTGCCAGAGCGGGAACAGCAGGTCCGATTCCACGCCGAGGACCACGGCCTTGCCGGTGAAGCTGCGGCGGAACAGGGCGCGCAGGCCGTGGTCCGTGTCGCAGGCGTCGAACAGGTCCATGGCCCGCGACAGGTACAGGTAGCAGCAGGGGTCGAAGCTGCCGACGAACTTGCGCGCGTGCGACTCCAGGTAGGACTCGACTTCGAAGCGCATGCCGAACTGGGTCGCCGGAAAATAGTCCTGGTGGCGCCGGCCGAAGCGGTCCTGCCACTCACTGGCCGAGCGGTAGGAGATCATGCCCAGCTTGCGGGCGATGCGCATGCCGACTTCCGGCCAGTCGTCTTCGGTGTAGTGGCCTTCGCGAAAGTTGCGGTCGGTGACGATGGCCTCGCGCTGCAGCGAGCGGATGGCGATCGCGAACGGCGTGGCCGAGCAGGCGGTCGAGATCAGCGCCAGCCGGTCGGTGGAGTTCGGGAAGTGCTTGATCCAGGCCAGCGCGGTCAGGCCGCCCATCGACGGGCCGACCACGGCGGCCAGGTGCTGGATGCCGAGGTGGTCGACGACCAGCCGCGCCGAGCGGGCGACGTCGTCGATGGTCAGCTCGGGGAAGCGCAGGCGCCACGGCCGACCGGTCTCGGGATTGATGCTGGCCGGGCCGGTCGAGCCCTTGCACGAACCCAGCGAATTGACGCACAGCACGAAGTGACGATCGGTATCGATCGGTTTGCCGGGGCCAACCATGTCCTCCCACCAACCCGGATCGGGGTCGCGTTCGCTCGACGCGGCGTGCGCGCCCGGCGACAGGCCGGTGAACAGCAGCACCGCGTTGCTGCGCTCGGCGTTCAGCGTGCCCCAGCTTTCCCAGGCCAGCTGCAGGCTGGACAACCGCCCGCCGCGGTACAGCGGGAAGGTGTGGCGGTGCACGTAGTAGTTGGTGGCCGGTCCCATGGCGACAAGGATACCGTCCCCGGACGGTTCAGTGCTTCCAGTAGGTCGGCGTGAGCAGGACCAGCACGGTGAAGATCTCGAGCCGGCCAAGCAGCATCGCGAAGCTCATCAGCCACTTGGTCGCATCGGTCAGCCCGCCCCAGTTGGCGCCGGCCTCGCCGAGCGCCGGTCCCAGGTTGTTCATCGCCGAGAATACCACCGACACCGAGGTGACCAGGTCCTGCTCGAGGCTGGACACGATCAGGGTCAGGATGACCACGCAGACGATGTACAGCGAGACGAAGCCCCAGACTGCATTGGCGACCTCGGGCTTCAGGGTCCGGCCCCCGAGCTTCAGCGGCACCACGGACCGCGGATGAATCAGTCGCTTGAGCTCGCGCAGGCCCTGCTTGGAGACCAGGTAGATGCGCACGATCTTGAAGCCGCCGGTGGTCGAGCCGGCGCAGCCGCCGAGTCCGGAAATCAGGATCATCAGCAGCGGTAGCGTGCCGGGCCAGAGGTAGACGTCGGCGGTGGTGAAGCCGGTGGTCGTGGTGTAGGAGACCGCGTGGAACACGGCGTAGCGCAGCGATTCCCAGACGTCGCCGTACACCTCCTGGCGCCACAGCAGGATGGTGATCAGAATCGAGAGTCCGAGCAGCAGGAACGCGAACAGCTTGAGTTCTGGGTCGTTGAAGTAGACCTGGGCGGTGGCCCGCCGGAGCGCCAGGAAGTGCAGTGCGAAGTTCATCGAGGCAACGAACATGAACAGTACCAGCAGCCATTCGATCAGCGCGCTGTCGAACTGCGCGACCGAGGCATCGTGGGTCGAGAATCCGGCCGTGGAAATGGTCGTGAAGGCGTGGGTGACGGCGTCGAACAGGGTCATGCCGGCCGCCCACAACGCCAGCGTGCAGATCACCGTCAGCCCGATATAGATGGCCCACAGTGCCTTGGCGGTCTCGGCAATGCGCGGCGTGAGGCGGTTTTCCTTGACCGGACCGGTCACCTCGGCCTTGTAGATCTCCATCCCGCCGATCCGTAGCATCGGCAGGATCGCGACGGCCAGCACGATGATGCCCAGCCCGCCCATCCACTGCAGCTGCTGGCGATACCAGAGAATCGAGATCGGCATGTCGTCGAGCCCGGACAGCACGGTCGCGCCGGTGGTCGTGATGCCCGAGGTGGACTCGAACACCGCGTCGGCCAGTCCGATGTCGAGCACGAGGTACAGCGGCAGTGCGCCGGCCAACGCCACCGCGCCCCAGCAGGCGACGACGACCAGGAAGCCGTCGGCGACGCGCAGCTCGCGCCGGTTGTTCCGCAGCGGCACGTACATCAGCGCGCCGATCAGCGCGACGGTGACCAGGCTGACCAGGAACGGACCGGCGCCGCCGTCGTTGTTGGCCACGGCGAAGGCCAGCGGCGGCACGAAGCCCGCCGAGAGGAACATCAGCAGCATGCCGACGACCCGGAGGACCGGCGCATAGCTGCGCATCAGACGAACACGGCTTCGACGGCGAACAGTCGCTCGACCTCGGCGATGCGGCGCTTGTCGGCGACGAACAGGATGACGTGGTCTTCCGGCTCGATGACCACGTCATGGTGGGCGATGACCACCTCGTCGCCGCGCACGATCGCGCCGATGCTGGTGCCATCGGGCAGCGGGATCGAGCCGATTTCCCGGCCGACGATCCGGGACCGGCCGGGATCACCGTGCGCGACCACCTCGATCGCCTCGGCCGCGCCGCGCCGGAGCGAGTGCACTCGAACCATATGGCCCTTGCGCATCAGCGTCAGCAGCGCACCGATGGTGATCTGCTGCGGGCTGACCGCGACGTCGATACGGTCGGATTCGACCAGGTCGACATAGGCCGGACGGTTGATCAGCGTGATCACCTTGCGCGCGCCCATCCGCTTGGCCAGCATCGATGACAGGATGTTGGCCTCGTCGTCGTTGGTCAGCGCGCAGTAGACATCCATTTCGTCGATGCCTTCCTCGCGCAGCAGGTCCTCGTTGGCCGCATCGCCGACCAGCACGATGGTGGTGTCGACGTCCTCGGCGATCCGCTCGGCGCGCTTCGGGTCGCGTTCGATCAGCTTGACGTGGTGGTCGCGTTCGAGCCGGCGGGCCAGCGATGCTCCGATGTTGCCGCCGCCGGCCAGCAGCACGCGCCGCGCCGGACCGGAGGTCGCGCCGAAGGTGCCCATCACGTCGCGGATTTCGTGAGTCGGCGCCAGGAAGAACACCATGTCGTCGACTTCGATCACCGTATCGCCTTCCGGGATGATCGCCTCGTCGCGCCGGAAGATTGCCGCGACCCGCGCGTCGACGCCCGGCGGCAGCTCTTCGGGCAGGCTCTTCAGCGCCCGTCCGACCAGTTTGCCCTCGCGGATCGCGCGGGTCGCGACCAGCTGGGCGCGACCGTCGGCGAAGTCGAGCACCTGCAGCGCGCCGGGGTACTCGATCAGGCGCTGGATGTGGTCGGTGACCAGCTTCTCCGGACTGATCAGCACGTCGATCGGGGCATGTTCCCGGGTGAACAGTTCGGGATGCGAAAGGTAGTCGGCGGCGCGCACGCGGGCGACCTTGGTCGGCGTGTTGAACAGTGAGTAGGCGACCTGGCAGGCGACCATGTTGGTCTCGTCGGAGTTGGTCAGCGCGATCAGCAGGTCGGCGTCCTCGATGCCGGCTCGGATCAGGGTTTCGGGGTGGGCGGCGTGGCCGAGCACGGTACGGATATCGAGCTTTTCCTGCAGCTCGCGCAGCCGTTCGGGGTCGGTATCGACGACCGAGATGTCGTTTTCCTCGCGCGACAGCGAGTAGGCCATGCCGGAGCCGACCTGGCCGGCCCCCAGGATGATGATGCGCATCAGTCGGGGCCGGCAGCGGTGCGGTGCGTGTGGGGCGGGCGCAGGCTCATTCCTCGTCCTCCAGGATCTTCTTCGGATCGATGCCCAGTTGCTTGAGCTTCCGATACAGGTGGGTGCGCTCCATCTCGACCGCGTCGGCCAGCTGGCCGACGCTGCCTCCGACCTGGCGCAGCCGGGCGATCAGGTACTGGCGCTCGAAGGTTTCGCGTGCCTCGCGCAGCGGCAGCTGGAACAGCGGCGAGTCGGTCAGTGCGGCGCCGCTGGCCTCGTCGCGCGCGGCGCGCGCCAGCGCGGCCTCGACGTCCACGACCTCGACCGGCTCGTCGCGGCCGTCGAGCAGCCCGCGGATCACGTCGACCAGCTCGGCCAGGTTGCCGGGCCAGTCGTGCTGGCGCAGTCGGTTCTGGGCCGGCAGCGGAATCGGCCGGTAGGTCAGCCCGTCTTCGGTCGGCAGTCGCTCGGCCAGCAGCCGGACCAGATCCGGAATGTCTTCGGCCCGCTCGCGCAGCGCCGGGAGTCGAGCCCGGTGCGGGCCCAGTTTGGCCAGCATCGCCGCCGGTGGGACGGCGGTGCCGGGCAGCCGCGAGGCGATGACGCGGACGCCGCGCCCGGTCTGTCCCTCGATGCGCGCGAGCAGGTCGCCGAGCCGGTCCACGCCGGCCGCGTCGAGCTGGTGCAGACGGTCCAGGTAGATCGTTCGCGGTGCGTCGTCGCGGTCCAGCACCGGCGCCCAGGCGGCGAGCGTCTCGCCGTGCCGGTCGCAGACCACGTGCTCGAACCGGCCGCCGCCGGCCTGGACATGAACCCAGCGGGCCAGCGAGGTGCATCCGGTGCCGGGTTCGCCTTCGATCAACAGGTGACCGGAGGCGCCGGCGCACAGGTCGGCGACCGCGTCACGGACCCGCTCGATCGCCGCGCTGCGGCCGACCGGTTCGAGGCCGTCGGCGTCGCCGGCGCTCGCACCGATCGGTGTCTCGCGTCGGCCCTCGCTCAATGCGCGCCGGATCGTGGCCAGCAGGCGGGCCATGGAAACGGGCTTCTCGATGAAGTCGAAGGCGCCGTTGCGGGTGGCTTCGACCGCAGCCTCGACCGAGCCGTGTCCGGAAATCATGATCACCGGGCAGTTCAGCTCACCGCGCTCGCGCCATTCCTTCAACAGCGTGACCCCATCACAGCCCGGCATCCAGACGTCGAGCAGGATCAGGTCGGCGGGATGATCGGCCAGCAGGCTGCGGGCCGCGTCGGCGTCGGCGGCCAGGTCGGTCTGGAAGCCCTCGTCGTCGAGGATTTCGCCGATCAGCTCCCGGATGTCCGGTTCGTCATCTACGATCAGTACGCGTTCGGGCATCGGGCGGGAGTCCGGGAAGGCTCGGATCGCGTCAAGGATAGCGCAGATCAGCCTGGGGCAGGCGCAGGCACCGGCAGCTCAAGGGTCAGCCTGGCGCCGCCGTCGGGTGGATTGTCGGCCCGGATCCGGCCGCCCATCGTGTCGACGATGCGATGGACGATGGCCAGGCCCAGCCCGGTGCCGCGCGGCTTGGTCGAGGCATAGGGTTCGAACACGCGGTCGAGCAAACCGGGGTCGAAGCCGGGGCCGTCGTCGACGACCTCGAGCACCAGCCAGTCGCGCGCGTCGTGAGAGCGGATCGATGTCCGGACCGTCAGCTGCGGCGTTCCGTCGGGGTGGGCTTCGCGCGCATTCTGGATCAGGTTGTTGAGGATCTGACGGAACTGGCCCGGGTCGCCCAGCGGCCGCGCTTCGCCGGCTGCCGAATGCAGTTCGACGGTCACGCCGCTGTCACCGGCGGTCCATAACTCGACGACGTCCCGGACCAGCGCATCGACGTCCAGGGGTTCGCGCCGGTTGACGCCCGGCCGGGTGTAGTCGCCGAAGGCGTCGACCAGTTCGCGTAGCGCGTCGACCTGGTTGATGATGGTCCGCGTCGCCCGGTCGAGGACCGGCCGCCGGGCCGCGTCAAGGGCCGGTTCGAGCCGCATCTGCAGGCGCTCTGCGGCCAGCCGGATCGGGGTCAGCGGATTCTTGACTTCGTGGGCCAGGCGCTGGGCCAGTTCTGCCCAGGCCGCCTGGCGCTGGGCCTGGTCGAGTTCGGTGACGTCGTCGAAGACCACGACCTGACCGGCCGCGCGCTCGGCGGTCCCGGGCAGCACCGAGCCGCGGCAGACCAGGGCCAGCGCGGCGTCGGCGCGCTCCAGCTTGATTTCCCGGCGCCAGGCCGCACCGCCCTGGTCGATTCGTCGATCCACCTCCTCGAACAGCGCAGACAGCGCCGGGTAGCGCTCGGCCAGTTCGCTCGGGGTCCGGCCGTGCACGGCCGACGGTTCGAGTTCGAGAATGGCCATGGCGCTTTCGTTGACGGCCTTGAGCCGGCGCGCGGCATCGAAGGCCAGGACGCCGGCCGACAGGCGCCCGAGCACGGCCTGCAGGTAGGCGCGCTCGGTGTTCAGTTCGCGCTGGGTGGTTTCCAGCTCGGTGGCCATGTCGTTGAACGACTCGACCAGGAAGCCCAGCTCGTCGCGGCTGGGCACCGTCAGTGTTTCGGGGAACTCGCCGCGCCGCATCAGTTCGGTCGCGTCGGCCAGTTCGCGAATCGGTCGGACGAGCCGCTTGGCCGCGTTGAACGCCAGCAGCATGGCCAGCAGCGCGGTCATCGCCAGCACCAGCGAAAGGATCAGCACGAAGCTCTGCTGCAGGCGCTGGCGCAGGAACGCCACGTTTTCCTGGCGGAAAAACGCGGTTTCGATGCGCTCGGCCAGCCCGGCGAAGTCGTCGGGCAGCGGGAAGATGCCCTGCAGCGCCCCCGGTTCTCCGAACGCGCCGTCGATCGGCATCAGGACCCGGACCTGCAGGCCCTCGTCGACCGGTTCCGCGGCCGCCCATGTTTCGCCGCGCGCAGCCTGCGACAGCGCGAAGGACGACGGCAGATCGGCGACCAGGCGCGACGGGTCGATGTGGACCAGGGCCGCGACCTGTCCGGATCGGTCGAGCAGCGTGAGTTCGGCCGGTCCGGCCGACGAGACCTGGCGGAACAGGTAGTCGAGCCGCCGGTCCTCGTCGCCGGCGGCCGGCATGCCCTCGACGATTCGGCGCATTCGATCGCGGGCCTCGCGGGTGCGCAGGTCGATGAACAGCTGGCCCAGCTCGATCGAATCGGCCAGGGCCGTCTCGGTCCCGGCATCCAGCCAGCCGGCAATGGTCTCGGTCAGGAACTCGGTGGAAAACAGCCAGACGATCACCACCGGCGGCAGCGCCAGCGCGACGAAGATCGACACCAGCCGGGCCCGCAGGCGAGCGCCGGGCCGTCCTTGGCGCACGTCGCGGATCAGCCGGAGCAACCGGATGGCGATCGCTCCGAGCAGCACCAGCAGCGCGATCCCGGTGACCAGGAAGATCCACAGGCTCATCCGGCCGAGCTGTCCGGATTCCTGCTCGACGTTGGCGACCAGGAACAACGCCGAGAGCAGCAGCCCGGCGAAAGCCGCCAGCGGCAGCGCGCGGAAGACGCGCTTCAGGACGGTCCGAAGTGCCATGTATGCCAGGTGCCGCCAGGGTGCCATTCGGCGGAAAACAGGGTCGGCAGGTGCATCGGGGCCGGCAGTGCGTCGCGGTTGATTCTCGCCCGGACCTGCAGCTGCAGCGGGCGCTGTTCGGTCGCCGCCCGGGTCAGGCCGGTCGGCAGCTGGCGCGGTTCGGCCAGCGCGTCGCGCAGCAGCCAGAGTCGCGGGAAGGTGCGCGTCGTCGCGCCTTCTTCGACCTGCCACTGTTCCAGCAGCGGCAGGTAGCGGATGCGCAGCGAATGGACCCGGGTCTCGAGCTCGTGGGCCACCGGGCCGTAGCGGCGGCCGAGCCGGAGCTCGACATCGATCTGCAGCTCCACGCCGTGCTCGAGGGCTTCGCGAATGGCCGGTCCGGGTCGGAAGGCAAGACCGGTATCGACGACGAGACGGTCGTCGACCCAGCGCACCGTCGGGTCGAGCGCAAGCTCGCCCTCAGGCGTCGTCGGGGTGCAGCCGGCGCAGAACAAGATAGTAGAAACCATCACGATCCAGGCTGCCCGGCAGGATCTGGTGGCCGGGGTCGACCGCCCGGCTTTCGGGCAGCTCGAACGCGACGGCCTCGGCATCGGATTGACGTTCAAGAAACTCGCGGCCCCGGTCTCGATTCTCTTCGTGCAGTATCGAACAGGTCGCGTAGACAAGCAAACCGCCGGGCTTCAGCGTGGTCCAGAGGGCGTCGAGAATCGCGTCCTGGATACGAGCATTGGCCTCGATGTCCGATGCCCGGCGCAGCCAGCGCACGTCGGGATGGCGCCGCAGCACGCCGGTGGCCGAACACGGCGCGTCGATCAGGATGCGGTCGAAGGGCCGGCCGTCCCACCACTCGTCGGGTCGCGACGCGTCGCCGACCGCGACCTGTCCGGTCAGGCCGAGACGCGTCCAGCCGGCGTCGATCCGGGCGGCCCGTTCGGCGTCGTTGTCGATCGCCAGCAGCTCGACCTCGGCGTGCTCGAGGATATGTGCGGCCTTGCCGCCCGGGGCCGCGCAGGCGTCGAGCACCCGCTGGCCGTCGGCGAGGTCCATCAGCTCGACGGCGGCCTGGGCCCCGGCATCCTGGACTGAAAGGCGGCCCTCGTCGAAGCCGGGCAGGTCGCGGATCGCGGCCGGGCGATCGAGCCGGATCGCATCGGACAGGAGGGGGTGGAGCGTGCAGGGCACGCCGGCCGATTCGAGCGCGGCGCACGCGGCCTCGGGCGTCGTTCGCCGGCGATTGACCCGGAGCCACGTCGGCGGCGGTCGATTGCCGGCCTCCAGAATCGATTCGGCCGCGTTCGGCCAATCGGCCCGGATTCGATCGATCAGCCAGCCGGGCATCCCGAAGCGCTCGACGTCGTCGTCGCGGTGTGCATCGGCCGAGGGTGCGCGCAGTTCGCCGCGCAGCACGGCGTTGACCAGGCCCGCCATCGGCGCGGCGCGGCCGGCGCGAACCGCCTCGACCGTGGCATGGACCACCGCCGGCGCCGGCTCGCGGGCCTCGTCGAGTTCGTCGAGCGCAACGGCGAGCAGGAGGTGGATCCATCGATTGCGCCGGGGCAGCGGCTTGCGCAGCCGCGCGCGAACCCGCGCGTCAAGCGCCGGCCAGTTGCGCAGGACCCGGTTGCAAAGCCGCCGGACCTGGGCGCGGTCGCGGGATCGGTCGAGGCGTGTATCGAGGTCGTCCAGCGCCTCGGTCAGGGCGCGGCCGCGGTCGAGCACGTCGACCAGTGCCTGCGCAGCCGCCAGTCGGGGTCGGGCGCCGGTCGCGGCCACGGTCGGATCCTCAGCCACGCCACTCGGGGCGGGCATTGAGCCAGTCGGCGACCGACATGCGTCGCTTGCCGGGGGCCTGCAGTTCGAGCAGCGAGAGCGCGCCGCGGCCACAGGCGACGCGCAGTTCGTCGGGTGCGCCGCGCCCGGTCAGCAGCTGGCCCGGCGCGGCGGCACCGATGTCCAGCTCGACCGGCCGGGCCCGGAAGATCCGGATCGGCTGGTCGACCAGTTCGGTGAACGCCACCGGCCACGGGTTGTAGGCGTGGATGTGCCGGGCGACCGTCGCGGCGTCTGCGGTCCAGTCGATGTGGGCGTCCTCCTTGAGGATGCGCGGCGCGTGGGTGGCCTCGGCGTCGTTCTGGGCGACCGGTTCGGGCAGCGTCCCGTGGGCGCGCCGGGCGAGCGCGTCCCGCAGCAGGTCGGCGGCCAGCGCGGCCAGTCGGTCATGCAGCTCGGCGGCCGTTTCCTCGGGTCCGATCGCAAGCTCGGCCTGGATCCTGACCGGCCCGGTATCGAGGCCGGAATCCATCTGCATCAGTGAAATCCCGGTCCGTTCGTCGCCGGCCCGGATGGCCTGCTGGATCGGACTGGCGCCGCGCCAGCGCGGCAGCAGCGAGGCGTGCAGGTTCCAGCAGCCCTGCTTCGGCCAGTCGAGCACCGCGGCGGGCAGCAGCAAGCCGTATGCAGCCGTGACCAGCAGGTCGGGGTCGAGTTCGAGCAAGGCGGCCCGATCGGACTCGCGAGTCAGCCGCTCGGGCTGCAGCACCGGGATCCCGAAGTCGAGCGCGCGCCGCTTGACCGGGCCGGGTCGCAGGCTGCGGCCGCGTCCGGCGGGCCGATCGGGCTGGGTCAGAACGGCGAGCACGTCGGCTTCGGACCGTGCAACGTCCAGCGCCGGCACGGCGAACTCCGGCGTGCCGGCGAAGACCAGTCGCGGGCGGGGCATGCTTCGGGTCAGAGCGCCTGCGAGGCCGGTTCGCGTCGGGCCTGGCGAAGCTGCTTCTTCATCCGGCGTTCGATCACCCGGCGTTTCATCGGCTTGAGGTAATCGATGAAGACCTTGCCGTCGAGGTGGTCGATCTCGTGCTGGATGCAGACCGCCATCAGGCCGTCGGCCTCCAGCTCGTAGGGATGGCCGTCGCGGCCCAGCGCACGCACGCGGATCGACTCGGCCCGCTCGACTTCGGCATACTCACCGGGTACCGACAGACAGCCTTCCTCGCAGATCTGGCTGCCGTCGCGATCGATGATCTCGGGATTGATCAGGACGTACGGTTCCTCGCGGGTTTCGCTGACGTCCATGACCAGCATTCTCACGTGACGATCGACCTGAGTGGCAGCCAGTCCGATGCCGCGCGCGGCGTACATCGTCTCGAGCATATCGTCGGCCAGCGCCCGGATTTCATCGTCCACTGTATCGAGCGGGCGGGCCACGGTGCGCAGGCGCGGATCGGGGAATTGGAGGATGGTCAACTGGCTCATGACATGAACAATGTGACTTAAGGCTCAGAAATACAATGAATACGAGGGTGGAAAATCGCCCGCTTATGAGTATGATAGCGCAGGAAGGTGACCAAGAACCGCACTGATGCGGGGCTGATCGCGTGTCGGCGTACCTGGGAGGAATCCAATGAAGAAGCTGTGTCTGACGATGATCGCGTTGCTGGTGGCCCTGCCGCTGGTGGCCCAGGACGTTGAAATCCGGGAAGATCATCCGGGCGAATACGTCGTGCAGGAGGGGGATACGTTGTGGGATATCGCCGGCCGGTTCCTGACCCGGCCATGGCAATGGCCGGCCATCTGGCAGGCCAATCCGCAGATCGACAATCCGCATCTGATCTACCCGGGCGACCGCTTGACGCTGATCTACGTCGACGGCCAGCCGCGTCTGGTCATCAATGCCGAGGTCGACGGCACCCGCCGGCTGGGTCCGGAGATCCGCCGCGAAGACGCCACCGGTCCGATCACCACCGTGCCGCTGGGCGCGATCGAGCCCTACCTCACTCGGCCTCGTTTCGTCGGGCCGGACGCTCTGGCCTCGCTGCCCTACGTGGTCGCCAACCAGGACGAGCGCTACGTCGCGGCCCAGCCCGATTACAGCTACATCCGCAACCTGCCGGAATCGCCGGTCAACGGCGAATACATGCTGGCCCGCGTGACCTCGCAGTTCGAGCGCGTCGAAACCGACGAAGGCACGGTGATTCGCGAGAACGAACTGCGCGCCAACCGCGGTGCGGTCCCCAGCGACCAGCGGCCGGTCGAGGTCGGCGCGAGCAGCGGCTGGAATCCGTTCCGGCGGTTCGGAGCGCGCGGCGACGTCGTCGGTTACGGCATGTGGGAAGTCGCCCGGGTGCGGCTGGCGCAGAACGGCGATCCGGCCACGGTCGAGATCGTCGATGCCGAGCTCGACGTCCGGGCCGGCGACTACCTGTTGCCGCTGGACCCGTACCTCTACGACCTGACGTTCTATCCGCGCCCGCCGGCGCAGCCGGTGCCCGACAACGCGCGGGTGATCGGTACCTTCGGCGGCGAATACGGCGTCGGTCACTACCAGATCGTCACGCTGGATCTGGGCATGAACGATGGCGTCGAACCGGGCATCACGTTCTCTGCATTCCGGCCGGGCCGCATGGCGGAAGACGGCTTCAGCCGCGGGCTTCGCGGTCGTCCGGCGCCGAGTGGCGACCTCAAGCGCTCGGTCGAGCTGCCCGAGCAGTACGTCGGCGTGATGATGGTCTTCCGGACCTTCGGCGACGTCAGCTACGCGCTGGTCATGGACGGCAAGCGTGCCGTGCGCACTGGCGACCGGATCGCACACCCGGATCGGCGTCTCTGAGCGTCGGCGAGGGCAGGGCGAGCCCGCGGGCGGATGGCGGCCGATGAACGACGACGGGCCTGGCTGATTCTTCACCAGGCGCCCGGCCTGGGCGCCTCCGGCCTGCAGGAACTGATCCAGCGCGATCTCGACCCCGCCTCGTTGCCGGGTCGAGCGCGTTCCGCGTTGCTCGAGCTCGGACTTTCCGAGCGCCTGGCCCGGGCGTTGTCCGATCCCGATGACGAGCGTCTCGCGCAATCGCTGGCCTGGCTGGCGTCGGCGCCGGCGCATCAGCTGATCGCCTGGGACGATCCGCTCTATCCTCCGCTGCTGAAGCGGACCGGCGACGGGCCGGCGGCGCTGTTCGTCAACGGCGACGCCGAGGCCCTGGTCGCCCCGCAGGTGGCCATCGTCGGTAGCCGCGCGGCCACCGCCGGCGGACTGGAGATCGCGACCCGGTTCGCGCGGGAGCTGGCCGGCGCCGGACTGGTCGTGACCAGCGGGCTGGCCGCCGGCATCGACGGCGCGGCTCACCGCGCGGCGCTGGCCGCCGGCGGCCGGACCATCGCGGTGGCCGGCACCGGGCCCGATCGGGTCTATCCGGCACGCCACCGGGACCTGGCCCACGAAATCGTGGATAATGGTTGCGTGGTCACCCCATTCGCCCCCGGCGTCGGTCCTCGACCCGGTCACTTCCCGGCGCGCAATCGGATCATCAGCGGAATGTCGCTGGGAACGGTCGTGGTCGAAGCCGGCGTGCGCTCCGGATCGCTGATCACCGCCCGACTGGCCGGGGAGCAGGGGCGCGAGGTGTTCGCGGTTCCCGGTTCGATCCACAACCCGGTCGCGCGCGGCTGTCACCGGCTGATCCGCGACGGCGCTCGGCTGGTCGAGCGGCCCGAGGACGTGCTCGAGGCCCTGGCGCCGCTGGCCGGCGAACTGGCCGGGTCGATCCGCGACCTGCTCGATGACGCTGCGGGCCGCGATGCCCCGGTTCGGGACGAGCTCGGCGAGGCGGAGCCGGGGATCCGGGCCGTGCTCGACGCGATGGGCCACGACCCGACGCCGGTGGATGTGATCATCCAACGCACCGAATTGACGACTTCGGCGGTATCGTCCATCCTGATGACGCTCGAACTCGAGGGCCGGGTTCAGGCACATGCGGGCGGACGCTACAGCCGCGCCGCAACCGAAACGGAAAGGAACTCATGAAGGAAAACGTGCTCGACCTGCTGATGTACCTGTTCGAGAACTACATCTACGACGAGCCGGAAAGCGAACCCGATCGCGATTCCCTGAGCGAATCGCTGGAGCAGGCCGGCTTTTCGAGCACCGAGATCGACCGCGCCTTCCGCTGGCTGGACGGGCTGGCCGAGCAGCGTCAGCTCGACGACGTGGACCTGGAGCCAGCCGGCTCGATCCGGGTCTTCTCGGCCGACGAGCAGCGCCGCATCGACGTCGATGCGCACGGGTTCCTGATCGACCTCGAGAATACCGGGGTGCTCGACGCGACGCGCCGTGAGCTGGTCCTCGACCGGCTGATGGCGCTGGAAGCCGACGAAATCGGTCTCGAGGACCTGAAGTGGGTCGTGCTGATGGTGTTGTTCAATCAGCCCGGCCAGGAAGCGAATTATGCGTGGATGGAAGACATGATGTTCGAGGAGGACGGTCAGTTTCGACACTGACCGTGCTCTGACCCGCAACGCCGCGGCGCCCGGAACGGATCCGGAGTCGGGGCCCGGCACAGACCGAATCCTATGGCGAAGAACCTGCTCATCGTCGAGTCGCCGGCCAAGGCCACGACCATCAACAAGTACCTCGGCAAGGACTTCGAAGTCCTGGCGTCGTACGGCCACGTCCGCGATCTGGTTCCGCGCGAGGGCGCAGTCGATCCCGACCACGACTTCTCGATGAAGTACGAGATCATCGACCGCAACAAGAAGCACGTCGACAGGATCGTCAAGGCCGCCAAGAAGGCCGATGCCATCTATCTCGCGACCGATCTCGATCGCGAAGGCGAAGCGATTTCCTGGCACATCGCCGAAATCCTCAAGGACAAGGGCGTCAACAGCGACAAGCCGGTCCAGCGCGTGGTGTTCAGCGAGATTACCAAGAAGGCGATCGAACACGCGATGGACAATCCGCGCGGCCTGGCCGGCTCGCTCGTCGATGCACAGCAGGCGCGACGCGCTCTGGACTACCTGGTCGGGTTCAACCTCTCGCCGCTGCTCTGGAAGAAGGTGCGGCGCGGCCTTTCGGCCGGCCGGGTCCAGTCGCCCGCGCTGCGGATGATCGTCGAGCGCGAGGAGGAAATCGAGAAGTTCGATCCGCAGGAATACTGGACGATCGAGGCCGACCTGGGCGCCGACGAGGACGACACCTTCCAGGCCAACCTTGTCCGGCTCGACGGCGAGAAATACCAGCAGTTCGACATCACCGACGCGGCCCGTGCCGAATCGGTGCAGAAGCAGATCGAAGATGCCGCCGCCGGGGTCTTCGAGGTCGCGCGAATCAACAAGCGGCAACGCCGCCGCCGCGCCCAGCCTCCGTTCATCACCTCGACGTTGCAGCAGGAAGCCGCGCGCCGTCTGCGCTACACCACGCAGCGCACCATGCGGCTCGCCCAGCAGCTCTACGAGGGCATCGACATCGGCCAGGGCAACCAGGGCCTGATCACCTACATGCGTACCGATTCGGTAGCGTTGGCCGGCGATGCGATCAATGAAATCCGCCAGGTCATCGAGCGTGAGTTCGGCGCCGAGACCCTGCCGGACACGCCCAATTTCTACCAATCCAAGAGCAAGAACGCCCAGGAGGCCCACGAGGCCATCCGCCCGACCTCGGCGGCGCTGACCCCGATCCGGGTCAAGAACCACCTGAATGAAGATCAGTACCGTCTCTACCAGCTGATCTGGAACCGCGCGGTGGCCAGCCAGATGGTGCCGGCGGTGTACGACACGGTGGCCGCGGAGTTCGACATCGGCGAGGCGACCTTCCGGGCCAATGGTTCGACGCTGGTCAGTCCGGGCTTCCTGAAGGTCTATGCGGATACCAAGACCGAGAAGGACAATCGTCTGCCTCCGCTGGAGGAGGGCGACCGGGTGCCGTTGCAGGCGATCCGGCCCGAACAGCATTTCACCGAGCCGCCGCCGCGCTACTCCGAGGCCAGCCTGGTCAAAGCGCTGGAAGACCACGGGATCGGCCGCCCGTCGACCTACGCCTCGATCATCCAGACCCTGAAGGACCGCGAATACGTCGAGCTCGAGAGCCGCCGCTTCACGCCGACGGCCACCGGCCGGGTGGTCGGGAAGTTCCTGACCCAGCATTTCGAGCAGTACGTCGACTACGATTTCACCGCCCGACTGGAAGACGAACTCGACGCGATCTCGCGGGGCGAGCACGACTGGGTGCCGCTGCTCAAGGAATTCTGGCAGCCGTTCATCGATCGCGTGCACGAGAAGGAAGAGTCCGTCAGCCGACAGGAGGCGCAGCAGGCGCGCGAGCTCGGCACCGATCCGAAGACCGGCAAGCCGGTGATCGTCCGGCTCGGCCGCTACGGGCCCTTCGCCCAGATCGGCCAGGCCGAGGACGAGGAAAAGCCGGCGTTCGCCGGTCTTCGTCCCGGTCAGAAGATGGAAACCATCACGCTCGACGAGGCCATGGAGCTGTTCAAGCTGCCGCGCGATCTGGGCGAAACGCCCGAAGGCGAGCCGGTCCAGGCCAACATCGGTCGGTTCGGCCCGTACATTCGTTATGGTCAGCGCAATTTCGTCTCGCTCAAGGAGGTCGACCCGCTCGACGTCACGCTCGAGCAGGCGCTGGAACTGGTCGCCGAGCACAAGCAGATGCTCAAGGACCGGATCATCAAGACCTTCGAGGCCGAAGGCATCGAGATCCTGAAGGGTCGCTATGGACCGTTCGTGACCGACGGCAAGCGCAATGCCAGCGTGCCGAAGGACGTCGAACCGGCCGACCTCACGCTGGAGCAATGCCAGAAGATGCTGGCCGAAGCCCCGCCGAAAGGCAAGCGAGGCCGCTTCGGCAAGAAGAAGGCCGGAAAGAAGTCCGCGGCCAAAAAGGCCACGAAGAAGAAGACCGGCAAGAAGAAGGCAGGCAAGAAGAAGGCGTCGAAGAAGAAAAAGAAGAAGGTTTGAATGCAGGGACGAGGGGAGAGGGACGAGGGGCGAGTGAACTGCGGCGCCGATCCGCATCCCTCGACTCGTCCTCTACCCCCAGCCCCTGCACTCGTCCCTCGTCCCTTTCCCCTCGTCCGTAGCCAAAGTCCCTAGCCAAATGCCCACCTCCTCCGAAATGGTCCGCCTCGTCGAGGCCGAGCTCCACGCGCTGCAGGACCGCCTGTCCCGCGACTTCGAAGCCTGCGACGGCCGGGCGCGGTTCCGCGAGGACGCCTGGACGCGCGAAGAGGGTGGCGGAGGGCAGACGCGGGTGATCGAGAATGGTGCGACTTTCGGCAAGGGCGGGGTGAACTTCTCGCACGTCACCGGCGCGTCGCTGCCGGCCGCGGCCAGCGCGCGACGGCCGGAACTGGCCGGGCGCAGTTTCCAGGCGCTGGGCGTTTCGGTGGTCATGCACCCGGTCAATCCCTACGTGCCGACCAGCCACGCGAATGTCCGCTTCTTCATCGCCGAGAAGCCGGGCGAGCCGCCGGTCTGGTGGTTCGGCGGCGGTTTCGACCTGACTCCGGTCTATCCGTTCGAGGCCGACTGCATCGAATGGCACCGCACCGCGCACGATCTCTGCGCACCGTTCGGCGACGATGTCTATCGGGCCCACAAGGCCTGGTGCGACGAGTACTTCTACCTGAAGCACCGCAGGGAAACCCGAGGCATCGGCGGGTTGTTCTTCGACGATCTGAACGAGTGGGGCTTCGAGCGCTGCTTCGATTACATGAAGGCGGTCGGTCACGGCTACGGTGACGCCTACGTGCCGATCGTCGAACGCCGCAAGGACATGCCCTACGGCGAGCGCGAGATCGAGTTCCAGCGCTATCGCCGCGGCCGCTACGTCGAGTTCAACCTCGTCTACGACCGCGGCACGCTGTTCGGCCTGCAGTCCGACGGCCGCACCGAGTCCATTCTGATGTCGCTGCCGCCGGTGGCCCACTGGCGCTACGACTGGCAGCCCGGCTCCGATACGCCCGAAGCGGCCCTCGCGGAGTTCCTGGTGCCGCGCGACTGGCTGGGAGAGGGCCCGTGAATCGACGGCCGAAGCCGACGGCGGGCGCGCTGTCCGAGTGCGTGCAGGCGGTCGGACGGGAACCGCACTCGCCACCCTGACGCTGACGCGTCTGCCAATCGGCGCCTTCCGGATCTTCATCGTCGCCGCCGGCGTCGGCAATGCCGGGGCACGGTCGCGCTCGGCAAGATCATTGCGGCGATGGCTGAACGGATGGGGCTGGAGCCGCTGATGGCCGGCACGGCGCTGATCGCGGCGTTTTGCTCGGTGCTCGTCGAAAAGCCCCCGACGGCCGGCCGCATGATCGGCATGGTCGAGGACCCCGGGCTCGCCGGAATGCAGCCCGAGCTGCTCATCCACGAAGCGCTGATCGGCGGTGGTCCGGGGTCGAAGAGGCTGTCGATCGGACCGCCGGCTGCCATCCTGCTCGCCGTGCCGGTGCCGATCGCTCGGGCGGGTCCGGTCGGCGTTCCGCTGCCCGCCGTCCGACCCCGTTCCAACCTTTTGCCGCGTTGGCGCATCCTTGAGGATATGGATGTGCCGATCGACCTCGCACTGGATGCGCGAACAGACGTCCCCGCCGCTGCGCGCGGCGACCGCGACGCATTCGAGCGGCTGTATCGGGCGCACGCCGCCGGGCTGTACCCGGCGCTGTGGCGGCTGGCCGGCGGCGACCGTACTCGCGCCGAGGACTGGCTGCAGGACGCGTTCATCCAGGCCTGGAGCCGGCTCGACCAACTGAAGGACCCGGCCGCGTTTCCGGCGTGGATCCAGCGGCTGGCGGTCAACGTCGCGCTGTCCGACCGGCGCCGTTCGGGCTTCCGGGTGGCCTCCGAGGCCCCGGATAGAGCCGCACCCGAACCGCCGTGGCCGGGCGCCGATCTCGACCTGGAACGGGCGATCGCGATGCTCCCGGACCGCGCCCGCCAG
>Ga0209925_1000234_pt1 | contig 29576 bp, 18 predicted proteins | sample SalPonR2_A_D1_MG_FD_185702 | JGI IMG/M metagenome (GOLD analysis project Ga0209925, IMG submission 185702) | Salt pond soil microbial communities from South San Francisco under conditions of wetland restoration - Salt Pond MetaG R2_A_D1_MG... ... | reverse complement strand
CCTGCGAAGCGTATTAAATCAGTCGACCCGGAACAAACCAGGGAAATGATAGACCGTATTGCCAATAATTATCTGATGTACGCCGGTTGGTATAAGGAATAGTTTCTTAATTGGCAAAAAATAATTCACAGGAAAAAAGTAAAGCCCTGATATTGAGTTTGTTGTGAATGAAACCCAAAATCAGGGAGAAACATTAATTATCTATCTTTTAGGAAGCTGAATATTTTCTGATTCTGGTAAACCATATTCTTCCTCCAGCTTAATGTCATATTCTTCTAATTCTTCCAGTACCGGGTTGTAAATTTCCGGTATGACAGGACGATACACACCTTTGAGATCAATTTCCCCGTCTAAAATAAGTTTTACTGCAATTGCTGCGGGTATTGCAACGGTTCTTGCAACAGAAGTATCAGTGCTTGGACTTCCATAGGCCAACATACTTGATTTAATTACTTCTTTTTTGTTGTCAAAGTCTACCAGGAATGTATGCTGCATTGCTACTATGTCTCTTTCTTCTTCTTCAAGCTTCATTTTATCCATCATAAGATCGGAAGTAACTTCAAAAGGTGAATCTTTTTCCCGGTTCATAGGTTTGTCATCAAATAATCCTAACCATTCTAATGCTTTCAGGGCATGAGCATCTTCGCTTATATTTAAATAATTTGCTGTTTTCTTTTTTATGTCACTTGAGTCATCTTCATTTATTTGATGAGCAATGAGGTCTGCATAAGTTTTACCCTTTAAATCAATGGGTTCTTCTGAGATCAGATTCAGCTCTTTCATTGTATCAATAGTTTCACACCATCCCCTGTATCTGAACGTACCCCGGAACATGGTTTTTGCTTCAGGAATTTTATAGATATCGATGTAGTTGATGGAATCGCGGTTGGGATAGACCTCCAATTCACCAACATTCGGGAAATTAGTAAAAAAGGTAGATTTGAAAAGGTCTTTTGAGGGAATATTTACTTCTTTTGCTTTCTGAAGATATCTTGCAGCATTGTTGCCCGCTTTTACAACTCCTTTTGGACTCCATGAAAATTTATACTTCAGAGGATTGTCTGCTGCTTCCGGCGCTGCAAGGGCTCCTGTAATGGAATAGAATTCTTCAATCTTTCCACCTTTTTCATGTACTTCGTCAATAATTTTTTGTGCTGACATATGATCAATCCCCGGATCTACTCCTATCTCATTCAGGATTACAATTCCTGCTTTTTTAGCCTCCTCGTTTAGTGCAAACATTTCAGGCTGAACGTAAGAGGTAGTAACCATATTTTTCTTGTGTTTGATACACATTTTTGCCACCATGGCATGGTAGGCATAGGGTAATAAACTAACTGCAAGGTCATGTTCCTCTATCATTTTGTCAAGCTCAGCTTCTTTATCCACTGTCCAGGCCACTGTCTGCCCGTTATCTCTGTTGTTTAAAATTTCGTCTGCTTTAGATTTGGTTCTTGATGCAATTGTTACAAAAATTTGATGGTCTAATAAATAATCTACCATAGGCTTTACAACCATTCCTGCACCGAGAATTAGTACTTTTTTCATAATATAGAGTTTTTAAGGGTTTAAATTTCTTTGGGAAAGTTAATCAATTTTATTTAGGAATAAAAGAATATTAAACTCTCAATAAAGCTTTTATGCTTCTGTTGAAGGATTGTTAAAAAGTATGTTATATTTAAAATGAAAAGTATTCTATTCCCTTGTTATAATATTTTAATTTTGTTAGGTTAATCTTTTTTAAAAGAATTAAAATCGTGGCAGGAAAAGACAAAGGAAAAGCAGTAGAAACGCCGTTAATGAAGCAATATTACCAGATTAAACGCAAACATCCGGATGCGCTTTTATTGTTTCGGGTGGGTGATTTCTACGAGACTTTTGGAGAAGATGCTGTGAAAGCCTCGGAAATTTTGGGTATCACACTTACCAAAAGAGCAAATGGTTCAGCATCTTATGTTGATCTGGCCGGAATCCCATATCATGCCATAGATACTTACCTTCCGAAACTGGTACGGGCAGGTCAAAGGGTGGCTATCTGCGAACAACTTGAAGACCCCAAAAAAGCCAAAAAGATTGTAAAGCGGGGTGTTACAGAAATGGTTACTCCCGGAGTTTCCTTTGATGATAACGTGTTAAACCACAAAGAGAATAATTTTTTAGCCTCGGTTCATCTTGATAAAAATATTGCCGGTGTCGCCTTTCTTGATGTTTCTACCGGAGAGTTTTTAACTGCCGAGGGAAGTTATGAGTATATTGACAAATTGCTGAATAGTTTTCAGCCTAAAGAAGTTCTCTATGAAAGAGGTAAAGAAAAGACCTTTAACAGTGCTTTTGGCGATAAATATTATACTTATAAACTTGATGACTGGATCTTTACAGAAGAAAATTCAAAAGACAGGTTGCTGGAACATTTTAAAACCAGCTCATTAAAAGGTTTTGGAGTGCAAGGCCTTACCTACGGTATTATAGCTGCAGGGTCTGTTTTGCAATACCTGGAGATAACACAACATGAAAATATTAAGCATATCTCCTCCCTCTCAAGAATTGAGGAGGAACATTATGTCTGGCTTGATAAATTTACAGTAAGAAACCTGGAACTTTTTCATACTTTGAATGAGGGCGCCATGACCCTCGTTGATGTGGTTGATAAAACAATTTCTCCTATGGGGGGAAGGCTGCTAAAACGATGGATTGCTTTGCCCCTTAAAGAAAAAGAACCCATTGAAGAAAGACATCAGGTTGTTAATTATATATTGAATAATGAGGATTTTGAAGATGTGTTGAACACACAGATCCAGAAGATGGGAGATATCGAGCGGATTGTTACGAAAGTTGCTGTGGGGCGAATTAATCCCAGGGAGGTTCTTCAGCTTAAAAATGCATTTTATGCACTGGAACCACTTAAAAAAGCATGCGATCAGTCAGGCAATGAAACCCTTAAAAAGATAGCTGAACAATTAAACCCCTGCAATTCAATTCGCAATAAAATAGAGAATGAAATTCAGCCTGAAACACCAAACCAGGTTAATAAAGGGAATGTAATTGCGAAAGGGGTATCAAAGGAGCTTGATGAACTGAGAGAGATTGCCTATTCAGGGAAAGATTATCTTAATCAGCTTAAAGAAAGAGAAATAGAAAGAACAGGAATCCCTTCTCTGAAGATTAGTTATAACAATGTTTTTGGATATTATATAGAAGTTAGAAATACGCATAAGGATAAGGTTCCTGAGGACTGGATAAGAAAGCAAACATTAGTGAGTGCAGAACGGTATATTACTGAGGAGCTTAAGGAGTATGAATCTAAAATCCTCAGTGCGGAGGAAAAGTCACTGGAACTGGAAGCGGAGTTATTTCGTAAATTGGTTACTGCCTTAACCGATTATATCTCCGCAATTCAGCTGAATGCCAATCTTATTGCCCGCCTGGATTGCCTGCTGTCTTTCGCCAAATCGGCCAGGGATTATAATTATTGTCAGCCTGAAATTAATGATACGGAAATAATTGATATAAAACAAGGCAGACATCCTGTAATTGAAAGACAACTTCCACTGGATGAAGAATACGTAGCCAATGATGTTTACCTGGATAATGATGAGCAGCAAATTATGATTATTACAGGCCCTAACATGGCAGGTAAATCAGCTCTTTTGAGGCAAACAGCCTTAATTGTTTTGCTTGCCCAGATTGGTTCTTTTGTTCCTGCACAAGCTGCAAAAATTGGTTTGGTCGACAAAATTTTTACAAGGGTAGGGGCCTCAGATAATATTTCTGTAGGCGAATCAACATTTATGGTCGAGATGCATGAGGCAGCAAGCATTCTGAATAATCTTTCCTCACGAAGCTTAATTTTATTGGATGAAATTGGCCGGGGTACAAGTACTTATGACGGGATTTCTATTGCCTGGGCAATGGTTGAATACATTCATGAAAACCCTAAAGCAAAGGCAAAGACTTTATTTGCTACTCACTATCACGAGTTGAATGAAATGGAGAAATCTTTTAACCGGGTGAAAAATTTTAATATTTCGGTTAAGGAGACAAAGGATAATGTAATTTTTATAAGGAAACTGGAAAGAGGTGGAAGTGAACACAGCTTTGGAATTCATGTAGCCCAGATGGCTGGCATGCCCAAAAGTGTTGTAGCTCGTGCCAATGAAATTCTTAAGGATCTTGAGAATTCTGACGAAAAAGGTTCGGTTTCCAAGCCGGTGGGTGAAATAGCAGATCACAGGGAAGGTTTTCAAACGACCATTTTTCAGCTTGAGGATCCTGTTCTTAAACAAATTCGTGACCAAATAAAAAATATTGATATCAATAACCTTACTCCTGTGGAGGCCCTCAACAAACTGAATGAGATTAAAAGGTATATTGGAATGAAATAATTTTCAATTACCATCTGTCAGATTAACTTAAACTTTCTTTGTATCCATTTGTTTACAATTAAAACAGTTATTTATGAAAAGGCTTGTTTTATTTATTGTTGCATTTTTTTTCATTCAAACCGGTTATACTCAAACGGATACTATGAAATATAACAAACTTACAGAAGAAGAAAAAAGAGTGATTATACACAAAGGAACAGAGCGTCCTTTCTCCGGGAAATATTATAATCATAATGATGAGGGTGTTTATACATGTAAACGCTGCGGAGCAGAATTATTTAAGTCTGATGACAAATTTAATGCACATTGTGGATGGCCTAGTTTTGATGATGAGATTGAAGGGGCGGTGAAACGGGTACCCGATAAAGATGGATTCAGAACTGAAATTATATGTGCTCAATGTGGTGCACATCTCGGGCATGTTTTCACAGGAGAGGGGTTTACGCCAAAGAATGTGCGCCATTGTGTCAATTCGGTTTCATTGGATTTTAAACCTGTGAATATTGACAAAAATAAAGATAAGAAGGAAGAATAAACTTTATTCAACCAATGAATCAATAATAAAGATCTCTTTTCGGTCCCATTCTTTCCAGTAAGTGAGGGCTTTTTTTCGAATTACTTTCCAGTATTCAGGTGATTCTATATCTCCAGCCTGCTTCGCAAGTTGAATATCCCCCTGAATTTTACTGTAATAAATGGATTTTAGTCTTATGTTAATTGTTTGATTCTTATATTCAATGGTAGCTCCCGGGTATTTTTCTTTATTGGTGGTGTTAATCAAACCCATTCCAAAAGTTGATCCACTTGCTGTTTGTAATCCATCATTAAGGCAGCTAAGTGGTGGTTGTGAACCTGCCTGAGAACTTATATCCAGTTGTCCCGGATGCGCATGAAAATATTCCAGTGCACGGACTCCCATTTTGGAGCCTATGATGGAGTAAATTCCCAGGTGCTGATGAATTTCATTGGTAAGTACCGAGGCTCTCCATTCTTTAATTCCATGCTTTTTTATGGCAGCGGTTGCTATCTCCCTAACATCTTTTTTATAAAATGAAGTGTCTGTGGGGAATTCTTTTAAAGTAACATTTTCTGCAGCGGCAGACAGTTTAAGATGCGACAGTATTTCTGACTTTAGCAGCTCCGGGTCTTTTGCTCTTACAAGGTTGCCGACTGTATCCGGATTGGTGTTGTCAATGTGAAAAAGCTCCGGGTTTAAAAGAAACATAGCGCTTAAATCGTCCCATAACTTCAGGTGGTTATTTTTTATTCGTTCAAGAACAGCTTTTGTTGAATGCGTTTTATAAATTTTTTGTGCGTACGCAGAAGTAATTTTGCCTATTTTTTCCAGGAATTTCCGGTCAAATGAAATTGGTTCGTCGCCTTCTATAACTCTGAAAAGGGGAATTCTTGTCTTCAGAATATAATCAGCTGAGAGCTTATCCATGCTGTAATTCGACCATTTGTTTTCAGGTTTAAACATATCAAACCAAATAATTTCACCGATCTCATCTTTTATTTCCGGTTTCATTAAAATAGCATTGGCAATATTTGTCAGGGGTCCCATACAAATAATTGAAACAGGATCATTTTCTTTTTCAATTAATTTTACCAGTAATTCTTTGATATCTTCTGATTCGCTGCTTGAATATTCTTTGCCCCATTCTATTTTTTCAGCAAAACTTTTCCATTCAGGATACTCATTTTTATTGACAATTCCACGGGCAGTAGGAATTCCTTCATGTCCAAAGTCCCGCAACAAACCATTGATTTTGTCATATCCTTTTTCAGGTTCTATGGTTCCGTCTTCTGATGTAATGGCAAGTATATCAAACTCATCAGAGGCTAGTAGCAGGCTAAGGGCTCTCAGATCATCCGGAGCACAGTCTGTGTCTATAATAACAGGCTGGCTGTAAATTGGGATAGATGTGGCTTGTATCCCTGAAAAGAAAAGGATAGAGAGCAGTAAAAATATGAAGCGATGTTTCCTCATGATTGATAGTTTTTAAAAATGAATATTCACGCCTCCCATTAATATTTGTTTGGGCATGGGGTACCCGTAGCTTATCTGATAGTTCGTACCTGTCAGGTTTTTGCCTGTTAAAAAAACATCCATATTTTTAGAATAAAGATAGGATATTTTTGAATCAATAACCATGTAACTTTCTTTTTGTGGTTCAGAGAGGCCATATTGTGCATAATTATCTGTAATTGTGTAAAGATTATTTATATATTCTGCATTCACGTTGAACCTGAATTTTGATGTATTATAACTCACACTCATATTAAGCTGATGTTCTGGTGTTGCTATTCTTTTAGCATCAGTATGAATATATGTGTAGTTGGCATTATATTCAATGTTTTCGGTAACCTGCCAGTTTAAAAGCGATTCAATTCCGTAATTCCCGAAACTACCTGTATTTTTATTAATTAAATTTGGATATTGTCCTGTCACCTTTATTAAATTATCACCTTCAATATAAAACCCGGTTAATTCAACATGCAGTTTTTTGTTGAATAAATCCTGCAAAATTCCCAGTTCATAATTCCACATTCTTTCGGGATTAAGATCGGGATTTGAAGGAAGGAACATGTATAATTCCCTCATGGTCGGACTTCTAAAGCCTTTAGCAACGGACCCTTTTATTGTGGATGTTCTCCGGGGATGATATGAAAAACCTACCTGTGGAACAAATTCAGTTCCGTAAAGGCTGTTGTTTTCAATTCTTAAGCCTGAATTCAGTATAAGCTTATTAAATAAAGTCTGTTGAACAAGAAGATAACCTGCTAATTCTGATATTTCTTTATCTGCGAAAACAATATCCGCATTCAGATTTTCTGCAAAACCACCATAGTTTTTATACTCTCCCCCGAGGGTTATCATGTTGTTTGGTATAAGGCGAAAAGTTTCATGGAGCATGATTCCTGTAAGATTATCAGTTGAATGGAATCCGTCTGAAATGTTATGTTCTCCATAATTGTGATAAAACTTCAGGGCTCCCTCCATATTGGAAAATTGGTTATCAACAGTAAAAGAGGCTCTTCCTCTTGTAATATCAATTAGATTTCCCGTTGGGTTCCCTATAATTCCCGGATCCTGTGACTCGAAACCCGCAAGGCTGGCGTCTGCTCTAATTTTTAAATGTTTATTTATTTCATAACTTGTTTTTAAATACCCATTTGTAATGTTGAAATCTGAACTGTCCCTGTGCCCATTGGTTCGGTCATGATTAACTGAAGCGAAAACTCTGAATTTGTTTTTTTTGAATCCCCCGTTAGCCATGTATTTTTGCGTATTATAAGACCCCAGCATGGCCCTTGCATTTCCTCTGAAACCATCCTTTTCCTGCTTTTTGGTAATCAGGTTAATTACTCCACCCATTGCATTGGAGCCATATAGGAGCGAAGACGGACCACGTATGACTTCTACTTTTTTTACATCAGAAGTAACATAAGCATCGGGCAAAGGGTGACCGAAAATACCCATAAATTGAGGGTGACCATCTATCAGCATCAATACCTGGGTGTTTGGAAATCCACCAACACCTCTCATATTTATGTTTCCTGCAGAACCCTGTGAAACACCAAAACCAGTGATCCCCCTTTCTGTAACAAAAACACCAGGTACCTTTTTACTAATTAGAGGTAATACCTTTGATTCCTGGCTTTGCTCCAGCTCCTTATTATCAATCACCGAAACAGTTAAAGGTACATTTTTCTTGGCCACCTGTACACGGTTTCCTGTTACAACAACCTGGTCAATTTTGATTGTGTCGTTTGTTCGGTATTGACTGTAACCTGCCTGATAAATAAAAAAGAATAAGATTACAATAAGTGACGTTCGAAACATATTTCAAGTTTTTTATCAAATTAAATAAAAAAATGTGAATAATAGAAGATTTAGATTGGCTTTCTATGGCCTGAATTATTAATAAAAGTTAAAGGAATTAAATGATTAAAATTCTTTGTGTATTGAAATAAAATAATTTTACATTTGACGAATTTTAACATAAAAATAGCAACTTTATGAGAAAAATACTTGTCCTGGGAGCCGGTCTTTCTTCCTCGAGTTTAATCAAATATTTACTTGATAATAGTGAGGCCAATAACTGGAAAGTAATATTAGGAGACATATCAAAAGAGCTGGCTCATAAAAAAATTGACAATCATGACAACGGGGAAGCTGTGCAATTTGATGTGTACAGCGAAAAACAACGTGCAGAATTAATAAGTGAGTCAGATGTGGTAATTTCTATGTTACCAGCCCGAATGCATTACTGGGTAGCAAAAGATTGTGTTGATTATGGAAAACACATGGTTACAGCATCCTATGTTTCAGATGATATTGCTGAACTTGATGAGGATGCAATAACCAAGAACGTTTTGTTACTCAACGAGATGGGTGTGGACCCGGGAATCGACCATATGTCTGCCATGCAGGTAATTGATAAAATACGTGAAAATGGTGGTGTACTAAAAGCTTTTGAATCTTCTACTGGTGGACTTGTTGCTCCTGAGTACGATAACAACCCATGGGGGTATAAATTTACATGGAACCCGAGAAATGTGGTTGTTGCCGGACAGGGTGTTTCTCAGTTTTTGCATAATGGAAAAATAAAATATATCCCTTATCATAAACTATTTAGTCGGGCAGAAAAAGTGACTTTGCCTGAGGTTGGCGATTTTGAGATATACCCCAATCGCGATTCGTTGAAATATATTGATACTTACGGGCTTGAGGGTCTGGAGACAATGTTTCGGGGTACTATGCGGCGACCAGGTTATTCAGAAGCCTGGGATGTTTTTGTACAACTGGGAATGACTGAAGATACTTATAAAGTCTTGGATTCTGAAAATTTAACATATCGTGAATTTGTTGATAGTTATCTTCCATATCAAAAAGGTGTATCTGTTGAAGATAAATTATGTGATTATCTTGATCTCGATCGTAATGGAGAAATAATGCATAAGCTGGAATGGCTTGGTATTTTTAAGGACACAAAGGTAGAAATAGCCGATGCTACTCCTGCTCAAATACTTCAAAAGCTAATTGAACCAAAATGGCAGTTAGATCCTGAAGATAAAGATATGATTGTCATGCAGCACATGTTTGACTATGAGAAGGATGAAAAGCGAAAACGCATTAAGTCCACCCTTATTTTCAAGGGGCAGGATACAGTACATACTGCAATGTCAATTACTGTTGGTGTACCTGTTGCCATAGCCACTAAATTATTGCTCCAGGGGAAAATTGATGAAACAGGAGTTCACAGACCTTTGAAGAAAAGCATTTATAAACCAGTAATGGAAGAACTGGCTGAATATGGAATATCTTTCAGAGAGGACGAGGAGGAACTGGAAGATTAAAAATTCAAATAGAATTCCTTTGTGAGTTCGCTATATTCTTTTGTGTAATCATGCCGCTTATCTTTTTCTATGGTTATATCCTTTTCATTGATAAGCGGTTTTTTTATCTTGCTGAATTCAAGGAGAATCCTTTTAGCTTGCTTGTTAGGTTTAGGTCTGATTAGTTGTTTTCTTACCAGGAACAATCCGTTGGTTTCAAATATTTTTATTATTTCATCCTTGAAAGGAAAAGGTAAAATGAGATTCAGGCACCCTGATTTTTTGAGTATCCCTGAAGCTTTTTCTGCTAATATTGCTAAAGGGAGGTTTGTGTCATGTCTTGCATAATGTCTTTGTTGGTTTCCTGGCTTGAGGGATTTGCTGAAAAAAGGGGGATTTGATACAATTATGTCGTATTGTTTTGTTGTTTTCTCTGCAAAGTTTTGAAAGCTTTCTTTATATACATTAATCCTTTCCTTCCACGAACTGGCTTTTATATTTTCAAGTGCCTGGAGATAGGCAGATTCATCCGTCTCAACCGCATCAACTAAAGCCACTGATTTTTGAGCCATCATGAGTGCTATAAGTCCTGTTCCGGTACCTATATCCAGAATTCTTCCGGCGTGATCGGTGTTTACCCATGCACCCAACAATACTCCATCGGTGCCTACTTTCATGGCACATTTATTTTGATAGACAGTGAATTGTTTAAATTGGAAATAATCGTTTGCCACTTTTATAAAATAATTTTTTCCATTATAATCAGTTGCTTATAAATCAATCCAACATTATTCAATCATTATTGCTAACTGGTAGAAATTATTAATAGCTCCTAACACTTTGTAATTGATATAATATGAGCTGCTCCAGTCTTTAAAAGCTTTAAATTCATGCATTGGAACGTTGAATTCATCAAAGAAAATTATGTCTCCCGGGCGAAGAAAAGGACTGATTGACGTAAGTACATACAATGTTGCTGAATATAAGTCAGCATCCATGTGAATTACTTTTCTGTTCCCGGGTATGTAGTCTTTTAAAAACGGTGGCAATGTTTGTTGAAACAATCCCTGGAAGAATTGATGTCTGCTATCATCAATTTTAGGTGGTTCATTATTATTGTTCATTTCTCCTTTCCTGAAAGGTCCCCAGTTCTCGGGCAGACCTGTAAATGTGTCAAAACCATAAAAACTGGCTTGTTTGTTTTTTATCCTGTTTATCCACCATCTGAATGAAAGTCCTTTGGCTACCCCAAATTCAAAATAGTCTATATTTGTATCAAGTCCCTGGCTGGTGATAATATGCTCATACAAATTTTCTCTTTTTGAATAATTGAATCGGTAGGTGTAAAAATCACAATACCCGCATTTTTTGTGTTTTGATATCCATTTTGATAAATCAGCAATATGGGCGAAAAAGGCAAGTATTTTTGATGGAGTTAACAGGTCAAGTCTTAATAAGAAGAAAAAACCTTTAAGCTTTCCCCGAATCCTTGATGCTTTTCTCATAGTTTATATGTTTTATAGATTGATAAACCTTTTTAAAAGAAATTCCTTCAAATTTCAAGAAAATATTTTTAACAAAATAAAAAACACAGAATATTCTGTAAAAATTAATCTGAATAATTCAGGTTAAGTTGTAATTAATTATTTTATTTTTTGGAAGGCAGAAGTATTGATTATTTCTTAAAAACTGTTTTGATTTTATTTAAAAATTTTACATAACCAAATTTAGAAGGTTTTATTTTCCTGGCCTCGTCCTTTAGGGCGGGGTTTAGGTTAAGCCTGATACTCATCCGATTTCTATAAATTTTGTATTTTAATTTACAAAATTTATAGAAATCATAGTCGGGGCAGGCATTTAAAACACCCCGCCCTAAAGGACGAGGCTAGGAATCACACAAAACCATTTTATTGAAGTAAAAAAAATCAAAACGGTTTCTTAGTTTTTCTTGAATTTTTTCTGCCTTTTTTTTCTCTTTTTTCTGCTACTTCTAATTTTATTGTACGTCCTTTAAATTTTTTGTCTTGCATTGAATTTTTGACTTTAGAAGCATATTTTTCTCCTACCTCGAAGAAAGAGAAGCTGTGTTTAATGTCTATTTCACCTATATTTATTCCCCTGTCTTTGGTATAATCGTTTATCAGTCCAATAATTTTTTGTGGAACCAGGGCATCTTTTTTACCCATGTTAAGAAAAAAGCGTGTGTAATTTCCGTTTTGTTTTGCTTTTCTGCTGCTTCCTTTATCTTTTTTATTTTGATTGTCTTTCTTTTCTGCCTTTTTATTGAGATTTGGGGCATCCTTGTAATACTCAAGAAAACGATTAAATTCCAATGATACAAAGTGTTTAATAATTTCCTCTTTGCTGAGCCATTCCAGTTTTTTGTTAACAGTTTCCATGAATGGAGCAATCTGCTTTTCATCTACTTTGGCATTTTCCATTTTATCAATCAGGTTGAATAATTGTTTGCTGCAAATTTCATCTCCTGATGGAATTGGCATTCTTTCACATTTTTTATCGATGATTTTTTCAATGGCAGGAATTTTATTTTTTTCTCTGTAATTGACAATAGAAATAGCAGTTCCTGATTTTTCCGCACGGCCTGTTCTTCCTGTTCTATGGGTATAAACTTCCAGCTCGTCGGGTAAATTATAATTTATTACATGTGAAATATCGTTTACGTCAATTCCTCTTGCTGCCACATCAGTTGCTACAAGCATTTGTAATGATCTTTCCCTGAATCGTTTCATTACATGGTCTCTTTGTGCCTGTGATAAGTCACCATGAATAGCATCGGCATTATACCCATCTTTTATGAGTTTGTCTGCTACTTCCTTGGTTTCTCTCCTTGTCCGGCAAAAGACAAGCCCGTATATATCAGGATTAAAATCTGCTATTCTTTTAAGTGCGATATATCTGTCTTTTGCATGCACCTGGTAATAAATATGCCTTATGTTTTCTGCACCTGCATTTTGTTTACCAATGGTTATATTCACCGGGTCATTCATATATTTGTTTGCTATACGGGCAACTTCCCTGGGCATTGTGGCTGAAAAAAGGAGGGTTCGCTTATTTTTTGGAGTTTCCATTAAAATTTCATCCAACTCTTCGCGGAAACCCATATTCAGCATTTCATCAGCTTCATCCAGCACAACGGTTTTTATGTCGTTTATTTTTGCAGCTTTTCTTTTTATTAAATCCAGCATTCTGCCTGGTGTAGCTGCAATAATGTGTGCACCTTTTTTTAGTTCTTTAATTTGTGTGTCTGCATTAGCGCCGCCATATACAGAAACCACCCGTAAACCTTTTTTATATTTTGAATAATTTTGCAGGTCTTTTGTAAGTTGAATACATAATTCGCGGGTTGGTGCCAATATTAATACCTGAACAGACCTGTTCGTAATCTCAATCTTATCTATTAACGGAAGTCCGAAAGCAGCCGTTTTACCTGTTCCTGTCTGTGCGAGACCTACCAGGTCATTTTCTTTATCAAAAACAATTGGAATTATTTTTTCCTGTATCGGTGTAGGTTTTTCAAATCCCAGCTCTTCAATTCCCTTTATTAAATTGGGCGATAACCCCAATGTGTTAAATGTCAGCATGATATATTTTTAAAAAATTGATCCGCAAAAGTACGCAAAAAAAGAACGTGAAACATTTATAAGAAGAATTAATTTTATTTTTCTGGCATATTCTTTCATTTTTCGAGCAGGGAAATATTTCTTTATTTTTATGCTCGAAATTTTGGAATAATATTAACATGAACGTTTCCATGCAGATTGGTTTGTTTTTAAACTTTTATTATTTAGAAATGTCCTAAATTTGTCTATTTAAAATGATTATAGCCATGAAAAAAGTAGTTGTAGTAGTTGTATTATTTTTAGTGTTTTTTTCATTACAGGGTCAAAAGAAACAAGTATTTATTCCACATGAAGTTCAAAAGGCTTATAAGAATAATACTCGTTCTTTTACAGGTAAACCCGGGGAAAACTATTTTCAGAATCATTCCCAATATACAATCGAGGCAGATTTTAACCCGGAAACCGGGCTTTTAGAAGGGAAGGAAACTATAGTCTATACCAATAACAGTCCGGATGATTTAAGCTTAATACCCCTCCGGGTTTATATGAATATTTTTAAAAAAGGAGCAGAGAGAGATTTTGGATTGCCTTCAGAAGATTTGCACGATGGTGTGCAGATTAATTCTGTTTCTGTAAATGGAACAGATGTGGAGAAAAGTCAGGATATGCGCATGGATAAGCGTAACGGAACAGTAAGGTATCTTTTTCTTAAAGAATCTGTTAAGACAGGGGGAAAGGTGAAAATATACCTGGAGTGGACTGTTCAATTACCAACCAATGTGACCATCCGTATGGGGCAATATGAGAAGAACAGTTGGTTTGTCGGGTACTGGTATCCTCAGATTTCTGTATATGATGATATTTCCGGATGGGATACGCATCCTTTTACCGGATCTGCTGAATTTTATAATGATTTTTGTGATTACGATGTTACCATAACTGTTCCCAAAGAATATATGGTTTGGGCAACCGGAACCTTGCAGAAACCTGAAAAGCATTATCAGTCAGGTGTTTTAAAACGTTATAAACAAGCCCATAATACTGAGGAAATCATTCCAGTAGTAACTGAAAAGGATATAGATAACAATAAAGTATTGAAGGGAAATAACAAATGGCAATTTAAAGCTAAAGGTGTACCTGACTTTGCTTTTGCTGTGAGTAAGCATTATATCTGGGATGCTACAAGTGTTGAAGTTGATCAGAATACAGGACGAAGAACATTTGTTAGTTCAGTTTATAAAAAAAGTTCGGAATCTTTTAAAAAGGTTGCTGAAGTAGCTAAGGAAACAATAGATCTGTTATCCGATTCTGTTATGAGGGTTTCTTTCCCTTATCCTGAAATGACAGTTTTTAATGGCAGTGGAGGAATGGAATACCCAATGATTATTAATGACGGTGATACTCCTGATTATATAAATACTGTGCATTTAACTGCGCATGAAATTGGTCATAATTATTTTCCCTTTTATGTTATGACAAATGAATCTTATTATGCTTTCATGGATGAAGGCTTGATATCGTTTTTGCCTCGTGATGTAGAGGGATACCTTGCAGATAATCCTAATTTTGATCCATTCAGGTCGATTACGATGGATTTTAAACGCAGGGCAGGGAATATGAAAGAAGTGCCATTGATGGTAAAAAGCTATATGTTAAGCGATTACAGTTCGTACAGATTGCATGCCTACGTACGTCCGGCCAATGCTTTTTATTTTCTCCGCGATATGATCGGACACGATAAATTTCATGAAATTATTAAAATTTATATTGATCGCTGGAAGAAGAAACATCCAACTCCTTATGACTTTTTTTATACTTTTGAAGATGTATTGGGAAAGGATTTGTCCTGGTACTGGGAACCCTGGTTTTTCGAATTCGGGTATCCGGATTTAGCTATTGGGGAAGTATCTGTTACAAACAGCTCGGTAGAAGTAGATATAAAAAAACTTGGAAATGTGCCTATTCCGCTTCAATTGACAATTCAATATAAAGATGGTTCAAAGAAAGTTATTCGCAAAGATGCCTCTGTATGGAAAGAGGGGAATTCGAAATATTCTCTTAATTTAAAAAGAAATAAGAAGATTGAAAAAATAGAAATCGGAGCACCTAAGATTCCTGACGCTGTGGAAGAAAACAATCATTATAGTTTTGAGTAATTTACTGGTTTTTAAGGGAAAATGGTAAGTCGCTGTTTTAATGCAGCGGCTTTTTTCATTTGATTAAATGAGGATATGACAATCAAAAATTTTCAAATACTCCTAATCCGAACAGGGCAAAGTCATATTTTACAGGATCGTGCGGATCAAACTTCCTGAGTTTACCTGTAAGCTCTTCTACTGCATGCCAGTCATTTTGTTTTCGTTTTAAAAGACCCAATTTTCGAGCTACATTTCCACTATGGATGTCGAGAGGTATAAACAAATCTTCTGTTGCAATTTTGTCCCAGATTCCCAAATCGATTTCTTTTGAGTCTCTTCGTACCATCCAACGCAAAAACATGTTAAGTCGTTTTGCTGAAGATTTTTTAGATATGTCGGCGACATGTTTTTGAGTTCTGGCAGGGTGGGGTATCTCAAAGAAAATGTTCCTAAATTCCTTTAGTACTGCTGGAATATCTTTTTTCTTTTTATAGCTGTTTTGGAATAGCGATCCTAATCCTCCATGGTTTTTATAAATATTCTGCAGAGACTTTAGAAAAAAGATGCAGTCTTCTCCGTTGAATGTGCGGTGTTTGAAATCACTAAATTCTATCAGGTCATCATCATCAGCTTCTGTAATAAACTCGTAAGGAGTATTGTTCATTTTATTCAGCAGGCGATTCATATTTGTTATGATGGTGCGGCGTTGACCCCAGGCAATAGTAGCTGAGAGAAATCCTGCTATTTCAATATCTTTTGGATCTTCAAATTGTTTTGGAATTTGAATAGGGTCAGATTGTATGAATTTTTTACAATTATATTGATCGTATTTTTCATCAAGAAATTCTTTTATTTCCTTATTATCCATTAATGAATTATAATCTTAAAACTTACCGGATTTTAGTTTATAAAGGCCCCGTCTCTTAAAGTCATTTTTTTATCTGCCATATCAGCCAGCTGGTGATCATGGGTGACAATAATAATAGAAGGGTTGTATTTGTCTCTTAAAGAAAAGAATAAGTTATGCAGTTCTTCCTTATTTTTGGTATCGAGGTTCCCCGAAGGTTCATCTGCCAGTATGACTGAAGGATCATTTATCAGCGCCCTTGCTACGGCAACTCTTTGCTGTTCACCTCCTGACAATTCGTTAGGTTTGTGGTTTAAGCGATCTGTAAGTTTAAGAAATTGCAGTATTTCTGTTGCTTTATTTTCCGCTTCTTTTTTGTTCATACCTGCAATAAAAGCCGGAATACAAACATTTTCAAGTGCTGAAAATTCGGGTAATAGGTGGTGAAATTGGAATACAAAACCTATGTGCCGGTTTCGGAAAGCTGCCAGTTGCTTGTCCCTCATTTTATTCAGATGATACTTGTCAAATTCTATTGATCCGTTATCTGGCCTGCTTAAAGTCCCTAATATCTGTAGTAACGTCGTTTTACCTGCACCACTGGGTCCAACAATTGAGATAATTTCTCCTTTATCTATTTTAAAATCTATTCCTTTTAATACCTGCAGATCACCGTAAGATTTATTTATTTGTCTGGCTTTAATCATAAATTCTATTTTTACCTGAAAGGGTAAAATTAATAAAGTTTGTTACTTATTAATGAAAAATTACCTGGATTTATTGAAAAGATACTTATAATCCAGGTAGTATGATATCTTTACTGAAAAGCTATTTTGGGCTTTATTTGAATTCAATGTGTTTTCCAGGTTGTTAAAGAACTTATAAAAATTATTACCAGAGATATCTTCTCTTTCATATATATTGTTTTTCCACACTAGTTTCAGGAAGCTCCCCGGTGCAAAATTCCATGAATACATCAGATCCACAGTGAAAACGTTATAGTTAAAATCTGCATTTTCACTGTATGATATATTTGGATTAAGGTCGCCATTTTCCTGGAGTTTATAGTATTTGTCATAATCAATTTGCGACCAGTAGTGTCTTGCATCAAGGCTTATCCAGGATTTATTGTTAAAGATGTATGAAGAGCTTATGCTGTTGGTATAGGTATCGTTGTCTCTCCGTCCGAATATTATACTGCCATCGGGTGTAAAGTGAGTCACATAACCTCTTTCATTCATTTGTTTGTCGTATCTGAATTCATAAACAATTAAAGTTTTGTTTCCTATTCTTATTCTGGGGCTGACAGAGTAAAAATATCCGTTTCCAAATTCTTTGTTATAGCCTGTTCTTATATCCAGGGCAAGAGGTTTCCGGTAGTCTGAAGATATCCATAGATTGGAGCTGAATGATTCTGGCCTGTCAAATACTTTCCCGGTGACCCTGGGTTCAAAATAGTCGTGCTGCTCAATGGGTTTATATTCTGCGCCGGCCCCCAGGTACAGGTGGTTTTTAAAGGTAATACGAGAATTCCATTTTATATTGAATTCTGAAAATTTGTTAGGATTATACAGGCTGTTATGTTCAAAAGAAATTCCGGTATTCCAGTCAAGAAAAATACCAGAAGGCTCATAACTTCCATACTCAAAGCTGAGATTATGTGTAAGTTCATTATTTCTTCTCAGGTATCCCAGTGCATTGTGGTCATATTCATCCGTTAACAATTTAAGATTATAACCAGCTTTAAAGTTTCCGCTTACTTTGCCAATACTGGCATCTACAGCCTGGCCTGTGATTAGTTTCCCGCCAGTAGTATCTTTTTGCATGCTGTAAGCTGCAGTACCCCATAAAGCGTACTGGTTTGTCTTATCAGATATTTTATAGGCTGAACCTAACACGTTTTGAAGCTGACCTGTGGATGGTTGTAAATAGTTTGTATTGATGAAGTTTGCATAAGAATGCCTCCCAAAATTCTTATCTATAACCATTAGATTATAGTTTGTCCAGGGTTGAGTAAGAATTTTTCTTGTGTTTCTAAGTGTATCTTCTACAGTGGCATGAGTATTGGCTGTTGTGGCATTAAAAAAACCAAGTCCCAGCCCTTTGGGTGTTCTCCCCGAAATCTTTGTGGCATTGATCAGGGTGGCTTCATCCGGGTTATCGGTTATTTTTTCTCCATCTTCTACTTTTTTCTGAACTTCATTATATTCGGAGGGCTCATCACCAATTCGTCTTGAATAAAAAAGACCTGCCTTGTTAAAAAGTTCTGTTCCTTCAGTAAAAAATTGACGTTTTTCGTCGTACTTAATTTCATAAGGTGATAAATTCAATACCGTTTCATCAGATTTTTTCTGCCCGAAATCCGGGATTAATATCATATCCAGTGTAAAACTTTCATTAATTCCGTATTTTAGATCCATTCCGGCAGAATATTCGTAGTCCAGGTTTCCATTGTGAGGAAAAATATATCCTGAAACATAAGGGTATAGTGACAAACGGAGAGGGGGTTCTATATCATAAAGATTCACCAGTTCACCATATTGAGTTCCTTCATTTTCCATTGTTCTGTCAACAAAGTCCCAACTTGAGATTTTTCTTTCTCTTCTAACAGTGCGCCAGAAATTTATCCCCCACTTCTGAACTTCTTTTTTAGGGAAGCGAATTGCATCATAGGGTATTTCCATCTCTACAACCCATCCGGAGTCAACAATGCTCACGCTACTTTTCCATACCACATCCCATGCCGCATCCCCCGGCTCTCCATACCCTTCATTTTCATTTGCAGGAGAGATTTTCACATCGCTTTGCACATTGGCTGCAGTAACAATAAATTTAAATATGTTTTTACCATCATTAAAAGGATTTAAAGTAACCCAGAACCTGTCTGCATTCACATTTTGTTCATCTCTTTTGCTTAAGCCGGCAATTATGCTATCAGGTTTGTCTTTAAGGAATGCTCCAAAATAAATTGCTTTATCATTATAGACTGTTTTTACTTTTGTGGTATAATCGGAATTTTTACCCATTGAAGGGGAGTAAGTGATGAAATTTGTAGCTGTGGGTGCTTTTTCCCAGGCTGTTTCTGTAAGTTGTCCATCAATTTTTATTTTACTTTTAATTTTGATGGCTTTAACCTGTTTCTTTGGATGATCTTCTTGGCCTTTTCCTGAATATCCGTATATATTGTTCGTAACCTGGAAAATTAAGAATATTAGTATTGTTAAACCTGTTCTTTTTAAAGGTAACAATAACATATTATGATTTTTAGGATATCCAGCTAGTTTCATTATTATTATAGCCTTAGCAGTTTTTATTTCACCCCAAAAATAGGAAATATTTTCTCAATAATTAATCTAGCCTGATTGATTGAGCAGATATTTATAGTCGAGGTAGTAAGATATTTTTATAGAGAAACTGTTTTCTACCTCGTCAGAGTTGATAGTATTTTTAAAATTATTGAAAAAGTTATAGAAATTATCTTGTGTTATTGATTCCTGTTCATAAATATTGTTTTTGTATACAACAGTCAGGAAGCTTCCCGGGGCAAAATTCCAGGAATAAGTAAGGTCAATATTAAAAGTGTTAAAATTAATATCTTCATTCTCATTATACCCGGGATAATCTGCCAGGGTTCCTTTCTCTCTTAGTGTGTAGAATTTGTTATAATCCACCTGTGCCCAATAATGCCTTATGTTTAGAGTTAACCATGACTTGTTGTTAAAAACATAGGATCCGCCCAAAGTATTGGTATAAGTAATTTTATTTCTTTTTCCAAAAATAATCGTGTCATTTTCAGGGTAATAATTGGTTACATAGCCTTTTTCGTTTATATCATTTCTGTATTCGAATTTGTATTGAAACTGGAGCTTATTGTTTACGCGAAATCTTGGTCCAATTTCAAAAAAGTAGCCAGAGCCGTTTCCTTCAAAGCCACCAAGTTTGCCGTCGAGGGCAATGGGCTTTCTATAGTCAGTAGAAAACCAAAAATTTGTATAAAACATCCTGGGTCTTTTAAAAACTCGGCCTTCTACTCTTGGTTCGAAATAATCGTCCATTTTAACAGGTCTGAATTTAGACCATGACCCAACAGATAAGTAGTTTTTTAAGGTTGCGTGTGCACTCAGCACAATATCAAAATCAGTAAATTTATCAGGATTATAAAGCTTATTATAGTTTAAACTTGTTCTAACCCGCCAGTTCTGAAAATATTTTGATGGCTCATACTCTCCGTACTTAAAAGTCAGGCGGTGTTTTAATTCATTATTTCTTCTCAGATAACCCATGGCATTGTGCGTATACTTATCAGTGAGCATTCTGAACCGGTAATTAAACTGGAAATCTCCGCTTACCTTTCCAATCCGGGCATCTATCTTCTGGCCCGTTGTAAAAGATCCGTTTGCAGAATCTCTCTGCATACTGTAAGCAGCGCTACCCCATATAGCTGCAATGTTTCGTGGATCAGAAAATTTAAAAGCAGAACCAATTACATCTTCTGTCTTTTTTGTATTAGGCTGGTAATAATTGGTATTAATAATATTCAGATATGAGTTTTGTCCGAAAGTTTTATCCGCCACCAACATATTGTAGTTTGTAAAAGGTTCGGTAAGGTATTTGTCTTTTTCGCCTGATTCTCTTTCTATTGTAGCATATGTTTTTCCTGTGATCGCATTAAATATTCCCAGCCCCAGTCCGTTTGGATTTCTTCCGGAAATCTTAGTAGCATTGATTAGATTTGCCTCTTTTGGGTTTTCAACGATTTCATCATTATCATTCAATTGATCATAAATATCATAATATCCTGATGGTTCCCCTCCGACTCTTCGTGAATAAAACAATCCTGCTTTATTGAATAATTCTGTGCCTTCTGTGAAAAATGGCCGTTTTTCACTGTATTTTACTTCATAAGGTGATAGGTTCAGCACTGTATTATCGGATTTTTTCTGACCGAAATCAGGGATCAAGATCATATCAAGTGTGTAGCTTTCATTAATTCCGTATTTCAAATCCATACCGGCAGAATAAGAATAATCTGTTCCACTTTTATCCGGAAAAACATAGCCTGAAACATAAGGGAACAAGGAAAGCCTGAAAGGAGGTTCTATATTTCTTATGTTTGTTAATTCTCCATACTGGCTTCCATGGTTATCTTTTGTCCGGTCCACAAAATTCCATGCTGATATTTCTCTCTTTCTTCTTACCGATCTCCAGAAATTAATGCCCCATGTTTGCTCATTGCTTTTTGGGAATCGAATGGCATCGTATGGAATTTTAATTTCGACAATCCAGGCTGAGTCGGTTATTGATACAGCACTCTTCCATACTGCATCCCAGCTTCGGTCGTGGTTTCTGGGAGAAATTTTTATATCATTCTGAACATTGGCTGCTGTTACTTCAAATTTAAAAATATTATTCCCATCGTTGTATGGATTTAATGTGATCCAGAATTTGTCGGCGTTTACATTATGGTCATCTCTTTTGCTGAGCCCAGTAAGGATGCTGTCGCGATCGTCGCACATAACAGCAGCAAAATAAATCGCATCATCTGAGTAGAGCGTCCTTACACGAGTTGTGTATTTTGTTGAATCTCCTATTGAGGGGCTGTAGGTTTTAAAATCAGTCGCCACCGGGGCTTTTTCCCAGTGAATTTCTTTTAATTTCCCGTCAATCTTTAGTTTTTCGCTAATTTTAAGTGCTTTTAATTCCTTTTTCTCTTTTGTTGTATCTGAAAGAAACCATTTTTTTATGCTTTCATCGCCCAGGGCTTGATATGGGACAGTAAACAACAAAAAAAGAACACCAACTAATATTTTATTTTTCATCAGATCATATAGTTTTTTAAACCGTTATTTCATCTATTACGGTGTTTGAAGAATCCATATTAAGATACACTTATTAATTTCTGCCGTAGAATTAATTTCAATAATTCTCAGCTTCTTCAATTATGAGGGGAGTAACAAATTTCTGATAAGGACAATATGATTTATGTTATTATTCTTGATTACTGTCTAAACAACATTTATCAAACTCACTAAAAACCAGATAAAGTTATCAAACCTTTTATCCTGTAACTTTTCCCCTTAATAAACCCATAGATGAAAGAACGAGCAACTATATGACGATAAATTATTGTCCGAGTTTAATCCCTTATTTAGTTTATCTTTTTTTTTATATGAAAGGTTGAAAAAAAACCAGAATTCATATCTTTGGCATTTAAAAAAGGCAAATGAGTGTTTTAGAGATAAGATTTTGCCTGTCAGCAAAACAAAAATAGCCCCATGGAAATATTAGTCAACAGTCTTATTATTGCTGCCTGTGTTTTTGCCCTGGCTAAGGGTTCTTCAATCTTTGTAGATTCTGCTGTAAAAATTGCACAATGGCTTAATGTACCAAATTTAGTTATTGGGTTAACTATTGTAGCGTTTGGCACTTCAGCGCCTGAATTCAGTGTAACCCTTCAGGCTGCTGCGAATGAGATGAGTAACATTTCTGTGGCTAATATTGTTGGTTCTAATATTTTTAATCTTGGTTTTATTTTAGGGGGTACCGCTTTAATAAGAACATTATATTCTGATCGGAAATCAGTATACAGAGATGGAGCATTTTTGCTTGGTGGAACAGTCATTTTAACACTGTTGATCTGGGATCTTTCCATCTCAAGAGCAGGAGGTATTATTCTTTTTGGTTTATTAATTGTGTATATTGTTTATTTATTTTTGCGAAAATACGATAAACCTGTTGATGCCCTGGATAAAGATACCAGTACAATACGTTGGTATGATTTTTTACTTTTTCTTTTAGGTTTGGCAATGATAATTGGAGGAGGACATTTCCTGGTCGAATCTTCTGTTAAAATTGCGAGAATAATTGGTTTATCGGAATGGGTAATTGGTGTGACTATCGTTGCATTTGGCACCTCAGCCCCTGAGCTCGCTACTTCTATCACCGCAGCGTTAAAGGGGCATCATGGAATTTCAGTAGGAAATCTTATTGGCAGCGATATTTTTAATGTTTTTGGAGTACTTGGATTAACTGCAATATTAAACAATCTTGAGGTTGAAATCGGAGCCAGATCAAATTTGATTGTGTTAATTGGTATGGTACTTTTGGTTATAATTTTTATGCGTACCAGGTGGAAAATATCTCGCTGGGAAGGGGCAGTTCTTATTGTTATTGGATTGCTGCGATGGTTCTATAGTTTTTATTTCGGTACCTGAAAATTACTCATCTTCACCCAGCCCATAAGGATCATTTATAGAAGAAGAATTATTTTTTTTATTGCCGGAATCAGTCTTTGAATTTTCATCACTTTTCTGGTCTTTATTCCTGCTCTCTTTTATATTTCTTTTGTCCTTTTTTTGTTCTTCTTCTGTATCTTCTGGCTCAATGTCCTCGTCACCCTCGTTATCCTTTTCATCTTTTTCATCCAGTTCTTCAAAGTCAGTATATTCCTTCACATTCTTTTTAAGGTCATTCATTTCATTTTTTATATCGCTTGAGTGTTGCTCAAATTCACTACGTATATCGTTGGTTGCTTTTTTAAACTCCTGGTAGCCTTTTCCTAACCCACGGAGAATTTCAGGAATTTTATTGGCTCCGAATAATAACAAGACAGCCAAAATAATGATAAAAATCTCCGAACCGCTTATAAATAGTAACATATTAGTAATTGTTTAAACTTTTACAAAGATAAACAACTTTATGGAAAAAAAAGCCCCGAGATTTTTCTCAGGGCTTTTAGATTTTACTGAAGTTTATTTCTTTTTCTTCTTTTTTGGAGCTTGCTTTCCTTTTTTCGGAGTTTTTACCTTTTTGTGCACTGTGTCAAAAACAACAGGTGATGCAATAAACAAAGATGAGTATGTACCTACGATAACACCTATAAGCAATGCAAAAACAAAACCTCTGATTACTTCACCTCCGAAAATGAAAATTGTAAGCAACACTACAAATGTACTGAGAGATGTACTGAAAGTACGGCTCAAAGTACTGTTTAATGCTGTATTCATGATCTGGAATCTTTCCCGTTTCGGGTATAATTTAATATACTCTCTCACGCGGTCGTACACAACTACCGTATCGTTAATTGAGTAACCCACAACCGTCAGAATCGCAGCGATAAATGCCTGGTCGATCTCCATTGAGAATGGAGTAATGTTGTAGAATATTGAGAAGATTCCAAGAATAATCACCACATCGTGAACAAGGGCAGCTAACGCACCCAGTCCGTATTGCCAGTTTCTGAACCTGGCAAAGATGTAGAGGAATATAATTACGAGAGCAAAAAGCACAGCCCAAACTGCCTGACGTTTTATATCATCAGCAATGGTTGGTCCGACTTTTAAGCTACTCTTTATATTTTCAGTTGTAAATTCCTGTAGGTCTGTTCCCTCTTGAAGGAAAGGCTGCAATCCTTCGTATAATTTTTGTACTACCTGTTCATCAGCTTCTTTACCTTCTTGTTCAATCAAGTATTTGGTAGTTATTTTTACCTGGTTGTCTTCACCAAAAATCTTTACTTTGGGTTCATGTCCAAAAGCCTCGCCCAGTTTTGTTTTAACATTGGTTGAGTTAACATCCTCCTGGAATCGTACAATATAACTTCTACCTCCTGTGAAATCAACGCCTTCATTCAGTCCTCTGGTGAAAAGAGAGAATATACTAACCAAAATAAGAATGGATGAAATCACATAGAATATTTTTCTTTTCTTAAGAAACGGAACATTTGCATTTTGGAAAGCATTTTTAGTCAGTTTGGTATCATAGGTAATTTTTCTGTTTTTCTTCAGATAGCTTTCAAAAATCAGCCTTGTTATGAAGATTGCAGTAAACAGAGATGTTAAAATACCAATAAGCAAGGTTGTAGCAAAACCTTTAATAGGTCCTGTACCAAAGAGGAATAATATTAAAGCAGTTAAGAAAGTAGTAATATTCGCATCGAAAATAGCTGAATATGCATTTTTGTAGCCATCTTTTACAGCAAGTTTAATTCCTTTTCCTCCTGCTAATTCTTCACGGATTCGGTCGTAAATCAGTACGTTTGCATCTACCGACATACCGATTGTAAGAATTATACCTGCGATACCCGGTAGTGTCAGTACAGCTCCTAATGAAGCCAGCACTCCGAAAATGAAGAACATATTCAGCAGCAGTGCAATGTCTGCTACCAATCCTGCACGCCGACTGTAATAGAATATCATATACAGCATAATCACGATAAATGCTATGAAGAATGAACTCATTCCATCCTGGATTGATTCCTGTCCAAGTGATGGTCCAATAGTCTGGCTCTGAATAATATGAGCAGGAGCAGGTAATTTCCCGGATTTTAACACGTTGGCAAGGTCTTTCGCCTCTTGCACTGTGAAATCACCGGAGATTGACGACTGGCCACCTGTAATTTCCTGGTTTACCCTTGGAGCAGAATATACGTAATTATCCAATACTATAGCAATAAATTCATTAATATTGCTTTTAGTAAGTCTGGCCCATATTTTAGCTCCCTCTCCGTTCATAGACATGGAAACCTCAGCAGTTGCCTGATTTTGTCCAAATTGTGCAGTAGCATCAGTGACAACATCTCCGGTAAGTGGAGCCTGCTGATTGGTTCCTGTTTTCTTTATAGCATATAATGGGTAGAATTCATCATTATCGTCGTATGGTTTTACACCCCAATGAAATTCAAGATTACGAGGGAATATAGATCTGATTTTTTTCATGTGGAGGTATTCGTTTACCTCTGATGTATCATTAAAGTGAGCTACACCTACCACAGGAGAGTTAATCAGTTGGTTGTTCCTGTTAACCATTGGTTTTAAAATACTGAACAGAGGGTATTCTTTAGCCATTTGCTGAGCTCTCAGGGAGGTATCCTGAAGAGATGTATCCTGTTCAATTTGATCTATTAAGGATTCTTCAGTTGTATCTGCCTGAACTTCTTCTTCCTTTTCATCCTCCAGCAATTTTGGTTCTTCTGTTTCTTTCTTTTGTTGTGGGGTATCTTTATCGATTTTTTCTTTAGCCTCTTTAATTTCTTTTATTTTCTTGTTGGCTTCTTCAAGATAAGGATAAACTTCCGGATTTTCATAAGTTTCCCAAAATTCCAGGCTTGCTGTTGCCTGCAGGAGATCTTTAACCCTTTCCTGGTCTTTAACCCCGGGCAATTCAACCAAAATCCTTCCTGTATTTTCCAGTCTTTGAATGTTTGGAGAAACCACACCAAAGCGGTCAATCCTGGTTCTCAGTACATTGAAAGAGTTGGCTATGGCTGCATTGGCTTCTTCTCTAAGCACTTTAAGAACTTCCTGGTTAGTTGACTCAAAGTTTATCTTATCTTTCAGCTCAATAGTGTTAAAAATGGCAGATAATCGGGCATTGGGGTCAATATCGTTAAAAGCCCTTCCGAAAAGTGTAATAAAATCTTCCGTGCTTTGCTGTTGCATTTGTTTTGCACGACTAAGGGCTGCCCTGAAAGTAGAATCCTGGCTATTGTTAGCGAGTGATACTATAATGTCTTCTACTGATATCTCGAGAATAACATTCATTCCTCCTTTCAGATCGAGTCCTAAATTGATTTCTCGTTCCTGACATTCACGGAAAGTATATTCCTGAATTCCGATATCGTAAACAACCTCTCCAGCAATAGAGTCAAGATATTCTTGTTGTTTATTTAAATTTCCTTCAGCATATTCTTCCGCTTCATTTTTTACTTTTGAGGTTACTATTGAGAATGATAAATAGTAAGCGCAAATAATCGCAAGTAAAACAGCTACTAATCTTATGGCTCCTTTAATCTGCATTTTTCATATTATTTTATTAATTCAACTTTTTTTTGCTATCGTGCAAAGATATATTTTTTTTTTAGAATCAAGCCTTTTTAAACTAGAAGGATATAAATCATTTCTCTTTACTGTTATTGACTTCAATAAATTACCTTTATAAAGATCCTTAAAATAATAATAAGTCAGTGAAAATTGAAAAGCAATATCATGATATCTGCAATTTGTATATCTTTCAGGGCTATTGGGTATCTTGAATGATCTATGCCTTATTTTTAATACTATATGGCTTATTCAATCATATTATCAAATTGAGTTTTTATTGGTTTTTGATTAAAGAAGTCATAAAGGGTAATTTTTCTGATTTCAAAATAGTTAATCCAGTAACTTCTCAGCGATGAAATGTAATTTCGTTTTTCAATATCTTTTTCCTGTGAAGCATCATTCAAATCGAGTACATCGAGCTTCCCCACCATAAATCGTTTTTTACTTATGTGAAATCTTCTCTGTGCTGTTTTGCTGGCTTGTTTTTTTATTTCAACCTGGTCATCCTGAAGATTGAATTTCATAATTTTAAGAGCTACATTCTGCATGAATTCAATTTCAGAACGTTTTATGTCGGTTTTAATTAATTCGCGGTTTGATTTGGCCATTTTGTATCTTCCTTTGCCCAGCCCCCAGTCTACAAGAGGTATTTCAAGTCCTATGTTTAAGCTCTCCTGGTTTTGTGGATTTTCATATACATGTTGAAACTCATCTGATTTCTGGGTGAGTCCGAAACTTGCAAACAAGCTAGCATTCAGGCCTTTTTCTGATTTTGCTTTGGCTACTTGTCTTTCAGCTTCCAACAATTGTTGTTCATAATTGATAAGTTCCGGGTTGTTTTTTCTTACAAATTTGAGTGCTTTATCAACGTCAATGGTCACTGTGGAAACACTATCCGGAGAGATCAATTCAATATCTACATTTTCGTTAAAACCTAGAAATGAGCGCAGGCGGATTTTGGCAGCTCTAAGATCTATTTTTGTTTCGTTCAGGTCTGCCCCGGCATTCAGATAACTCAATTTCATCTGCATGAGTTCGTTTTCTGCAATAGTTCCTATCTTGTAACGCTGTCTGGATATTTTATAAAGAGTGTCTGCGTTGGCATAGTTCGATTTGGCAATTTGCAGATTTTTCTGGGCGAGCAGCAAATCAAAGAAATAGTTTATACCATTAATCGTGGCAGATTCCAGGTTTGAAAGGTATGTTTTTTTGGCTTCCTTATACTTTAGGGGTTCAATTTGTTTTTCCCACTTATATTCATTGTAAAGGAGTACTGGTTGTCTGTATCCAATACTGATGGGAGAGGACATGTAAGAATAAACATGGTCACTTCCGAATTCATCAATTCTTTGCAGATCGGAGTTTACAAAAATTTGCCCTCCTGTAAGTCCTATGTTCTGAGACATATTTAGATTTACTGAGGTTGTATTGTAATTATCTTCGATGTATGAATAAGAACCATCCGGGTTTTGATATTTCTTTATGGAGCGGTTAAATTGAGGGAATTGAGTATTCAATGTAAATTTGGGTAAATACTTTGCTTTATAGGATCTGAACTCCCAGTAATCTGCACGGAAGCGTTGTTTGGCAACAATTGCATCAAGCGATTGTTCTTTTGAGAGTTGAATTACCTGTTCCAGGGTTAATAATTTTTTCTGTTGTTGTGTAAATCCCGTTGCATTAAGTAATAAAGAAAATAAGATTATCAATATACTAGTTCTCATATTGTTTGGTTTGTATTTTATGTTTCTCAAAATTAAGGTATATTTTTTGGTTTCTGTATGTGTTTTTTCAGACTTTTTAGAAAAAAGGCAGGCAGAAATATCAACAAACCTATTACAGAAAAGATCAATCCACCGATAGAGCCTGCTGCGAAAGCAAACCAGAAAGCCTGATTTTGTCCGCCGATGAGGAAAGGCATTAGTCCAAGAATCGTAGAGGTGATGGTAAGGAAGATTGGAATAATTTTATGATTATAGGCGTTAAGGTAAGCTTTTACTCCCTTTTGTTTGTTTTTCAGGTTGTTGTATTCGTTAATAATATACAAAGCAGCATTCACGGTAATGCCGGCAAGTAGTATGAAAGAGGCATATCCTCCCTGGTCGAAATTAATATCAAACAGGTAAAATGTGAGAAAAACGCCAATGAAAGATATGGGAATGATTGATAAAATAACGAAAGGTTGTTTTAATGATTCGAAGAGAATAGAACAAATAAAGAAAATGATTAAAATAACCAACGATAAGAGCCAGACTTTGTTGGCTTGCTCTTTTTTCCAGTAGAGCCATTGAGGTCCCTGGGCTCTGTAGCCCATTGGCAGCAATGAGTTGGTTTCATTTATGTGCTTATCTATTACTTTATTCTTAAGGGGGGCAGGGCCAGCAAAGTTGAACTCAACAGCAAGCTGGTATTCCTGATTTTTCTTATGTATATCATTCCCGGTTTTCTTTTTAGTGATTTCTCCG
>Ga0209925_1000233_pt1 | contig 29796 bp, 25 predicted proteins | sample SalPonR2_A_D1_MG_FD_185702 | JGI IMG/M metagenome (GOLD analysis project Ga0209925, IMG submission 185702) | Salt pond soil microbial communities from South San Francisco under conditions of wetland restoration - Salt Pond MetaG R2_A_D1_MG... ... | reverse complement strand
TTTCACCTAAAGTTAACTGGCCTACCTCATTTAGGCCTAGAGCCTTTATGTAACGGGCATCAAAATGAAAGCGTTCTAAAAGTTCTTTATCAGAAAGATCAAACTGATGTTTCATTATTTCAAGAGATACTAAAACTTTAACTGGAAAGTTAGGGCGTCCATACTGACTATCATACATCTCAGCAAACTTAGACTCATCTATTTGAGAAAAGACATGTTCGTGAAATTGTGCTGGCCAGCCATTATTTAATTGTTCTTTAAGATTATCGGGTAAATTAAAGTCAAAATCACCGAAGCCAACCTGTTTATCTTCTTCAAACGGCTCAAACATTAATTATCACTCCAAAGCTTTATGATACTTTAATTATATCATATATAATGGTTGATTTAGAGGGTAAAACAGGAATTATTGGGTCATTAGAAGAATTTTTAGACTTTTCGCAGTGTAATCATAAATATAATTAAATATAATATATATTAGTATGTCATCATATGGTACTACCTATTATTTATGTTATTGTATCACAAGATGTTTGTCAAGAATTTTTTGAATATTGTTGGTGCCAAATTACTCTTGACTAGATAGAATAGACCTCAAGATAATAAATTTTAATGACCTTTTTTATAATAGTTATTTCATATTTTATATAATTGATTGTAAAAAATTAATAATAAGTGTATTTTATTCACTATTTTTTTTGTGCTTTCTCATTTAATACTATTGGCTCACTGATTTTTTTATTTAAAAGCAATATATTAACATAAAAAACCTTATCATCTTTAATATGATAAGGTTAATAATTAGTATAGCCGGAAAGACTTGAATCCTAACCTGCTGATCAATAGATTTAGTTAACAAAATTATTTCTTCAACTTTTTTTATTCTCTTTAACTAATATAGACACTCTTTAAATAAATCAGTAGACTGTATTTACTCTTTTTCAAGCTTTTCCATTGTCTCTCGGCTAATTTCGGTTCACACAATTAAAAATATATAAAATTATAAAATTGAATTTAAATTATATATTAAAAATAGGAGAAGTATTTAAATAATTTAATATAATATGTATAAATGCTTTTACTCCTATTATTAATATATCATTATCAATATCATAATTAGGTTGATGTATAGACCCAGTAATGCCTTTTTTTTCATTTTTTGTACCCAAAAGCATATATGTTCCCGGAACTTCTTCTAGAAAAAGAGAAAAATCTTCTCCTCCCATAGTTGGTTTTGTTGTTTTAATTAAATTAGAACCCATACTGTCTCTTAAAGTTTTGATAATAAAATCAGTTATTTCTTCATTGTTTAAAGTCACTGGTACACCAGGAGAAAATTTATAATCACACTTTAACTGATATCCTTTACAAATATTATAAGCTATTTCTTCCATTCGATTTGGTATTAACTCTCTAATATCTGAATTAAAAGATCTAATAGTACCATTTGTTTCTATTTTAGAGGGTATTATATTATAAACAGATCCTCCTTTTATCATACCAAAAGAAATAACTCCTGGCTCAAGCGGCGATAATTCTCTTGAAATTATTTTTTGAAATCCATTAATTATATCAGCCAAAACAATTGATGGGTCCTTTGTTTGATGAGGAAGGGCGCCATGTCCTGATTTGCCTTTTATAATTAAATCAAACCTATCCGCAGAAGCAAATACAGGTCCCTTATTAACACCTAAAAAACCACTTTCTAATTCTGGCCATATATGTAATCCTATGATTGCATCAACATCTGGGTCTTTTAATACCCCCTCTTTAATCATTAACGCTGCACCAGCAACTATTTCTTCAGCTGGTTGAAATATAAACTTTACATTCCCCTTAATTTCGTTTTTGAAATTACTCAAGATTTTTGCTGTTTGTAATGCTATAGAAATATGTCCATCATGACCACAAGCATGCATATAACCTTTTTTATTAGATGAATAATCCAAATTAGTATTCTCTTTAACAGGCAATCCATCTATATCCGCTCTAACTGCAATTGTCTTGCCTTCCTTTTTACCTCTTAATAAGCCAACAACTCCTGTCTTGGCTATGCCTGTAGTAACTTCTAAACCCCAATCTGTGAGATAAGATGCTATTCTTTTTGAGGTTTCAATTTCCTCAAAAGCAGGCTCTGGCATTTTATGAAACTCTTTTCTTAAATTAATACATTCTTTTTTGTATTGATTAAAATTAATTCTTGTTTTTATCATTTTTACTTCTCCTTTACTTTTTATATAATTTGATTCTTAAGACAAATAATGTAGCAATGCTTAAACCAATGTATAACAAAATCATACTCATTCCTATTCTAATCCCACCTATATCACTGAAAAACCCTATAAAAAGATTGCCTAATAATAACCCACCTATACCTGCAGAAGCTAAACTTAATCCAACAACTTGAGATAATTTTTCATTATACATATCAAATAATATTGCTTGTATTGTTGGAAAATTAATCGATAAAAATAGTCCTGAAATTGAAAAACCAATATTATAAAGTGAAGGATTCAATAGAGCTAATAACAAAATTATGAAAGTTCCTATCGAAGAAATCAATACCATCAAATAATAACCAACTTTTTCAACAATAAAAAATGCAATCAAACGACCAATGGTAAAAAGAAAATTAAACGAAATAAGATAAATACTAATCTCTTGCTGATTCTTATTTAAAATACTTTTTAAATAAATACCAAGCCAGTTTCTAATTGTTAGTTCTGCTCCAGTGTTTAAAATCAAAATAAATATTATCATTAATAATTTATAATCTTTTAATAAATTAGATATTTGTATTCCATCATCATTTATCTCATTTATATTTTTCGGGAATACCCCAAATACACTAAATAAAAAAAGAAAAACTATTAATACTCCAGAAAAAACATAAACTAATTTCCAGTCCCCATATATCTTTAATACCCGAACAGCATAATAAGGGCCAATAATGGAACCAAAACCAAAAAATACATGATTCAGATTCATCATCTTTCCCCTTTTTTCTGTAAAAAGAATAGAAGCAATTGTTTGACTTGATACAACAAGATTTCCCATACTAGATCCTAAAAATGCCATAAGTATAAGTAGAATCCAAAAATAATTTATTGTGTAAAATGATATTAAAATAATTATTGCAACTAAAAGACCCCATAAGTAAAATTTCTTCAATCCAACTTTAGTTAATAATATTCCTGAAGTAAATGTAACTATAATACTACCTAAAGTATATAAAATTTGTAAGAAACTCAATTTGCTAAAACTAACCCTAAATTCTTCTTGTATTAAGGGATTAATTTGCCCGGGTATACTAGCAATAATTCCTAATATAGCCATTATTAAAAATGAAATTGTGATCATTAGTTTTCTATTATTGACTGTAATCATTATATCCCTTTCCTTATTGACTGTTATTTTTAGAGTTTAACGAGATCGATGTACTGATAATTCCAAAAATAGCAACTATTAACCAAATTATAATAACTATACTCCATCTACTAATATCAATTATATATCCTATTAGAACACCAGAAAACGCTGCTCCCAGATAAGAATTAAAATCCAAGAAACCTGCTATACTTGAAACCATATTTTGTTTGGTATACTTCAATGGTATGAGGGTCAAGAGCAATGTATTAGCTCCATACATTGCTGCAACAGTAAAAGATAATAATATAACATTTATATAAATATTAATACCTAAAGTTAATAAGAGTATTATCAGAAAAGCTGCACCACTCCCAAGAAAAAATATAATTGATAATTTTTCCGATTTAAAAAGTTTATTGATATAGCCAGAACCAATGATACCCATAAGACTAATAAACGGTATAAATAATGAAAATAGCACTATGCTTTTTTGATTCAATTTAAAAGTGGTATATAAAAATGTAGGTCCCCATAAGATAATTCCTTCTCTTATTAACCCCTGTGACATACATGTTAAAGCAACGAATATCAATTTTTCAGATAATATTAAATTCTTTGTTGAAATCAGATTATTCTGTTTAGATAGATTATCTTTATTAAACACATCTTCTGGTCCTTTTAAGCCTATTTGCTCTGGATAAGGCTTAATTTTATAAAACCATATAAAAGAGTAAGTTCCTAAGATTATAGCAGGTGACCAAAAGGCCCATCTCCAAGAAGTAATTCCAATAATCCAACCGATAAAACCCCAGGTTAATAGATAACCACCAGTAATAGAAGTAGCAATTTTAACTGCTACACTATCTCTCTTCTCTTTTGAAAACCAATGAGAAAGAGTTTTAATTAATGGACCCCATAACATAGAAAGAGTAAAGCCATTTAATGTCCACAAAATAATAATAAAAACTAAATTAGAAGTAAAACCCACTAATAAATTAATTAAAGCAGATATTAGTAAACTACAAAAGACAAAATATCTGCTATTTACTTTATCTCCTATATATCCGTTAACTAATTGTCCTATTGCATATGCCCAAAAGAAAAAACTGCCTATTAAGCCTGCATTTGTTTTACTTAAATTTAATGTATTAATCATTTTAGGAAGAGCAATAGCTAAGTTTGCCCTGCCTAAATAAGCTAAAGCATAAGCAAACCAAGATATTATAAATATCTTTTTCTGCCAATAAGATAATCTATCCAAATAAACAACCTCTTTCATATTATATTTACCTCTATAAATATATTCTATATTCCTTAAAATGCCCAAACTGGTGGATATTTATCTACTCTAATCTTATTAATAGACTTTATTTTTACAGATTTATAAAAAACATTCTCCTCATTAACATATTTATTTAAATTTTCTTTATGACCCAGTCTCCTAATCATACTCCATTCTCTTCGTTTAGGATGTCTATTAAAAGTATCCCAAAAGCATAGACCATCTGCACCATTCTCATAATAATTTATAGCCTTTTCAAGATATTGACTTGGCTTCATACTTCTTGGCATTACTTCAAGATATAATTTGCATTTGCTGCCTTTCACTAAATCATTATAATAATTTATATCTACTTCTTTTCCTTCTTTATGGTCAATTTGCCAAGGATATGCAACTAATTCATCGACTAAATCTTTTTTTAACCAACTGTTTAAATCAAGTCCATAAAATAAGTTTTCTTTTTTATTATTTAATACATGTGCAGAAATTTTAATATTATTGTCCAGGTGTTTTCTTAAATCGGACATAAAATTAGTCATAAATTTAGCTCTATATCTTAACCATTTAATATTATCCTCATCAAGTAAGCGAGGATCTTTACCTGTTTTTTTAATAAAACCCTTAACCAAAGGTTCTTCATAAAGTAAAAATGGACCACCCCTATTAAACAACAAACTAATTCCATCTGGTTGATAACTTGCAATTTCCATTAACAATTCAATCATTTTATCCTGTACTCCTTGATATGCATAACTCATTCTTGTAATTTCAATACCATTTCTATCCATACATCTCCAATTCGGATTATTTTTATAAAATTGGCCAGTAAAAATCTCATCCCATGGCGCGTTGCAAGCGAAAGCTCCCATTCTAAGACTAATATATATTTTTAGATTAATCTTTTTAGAATATTTAATTACTGTTTTTATCGGATTAATATTCTTTTTATTTAATATATTTAATGATTCATAAATATTTCGATCACCAGGCCTGGGAAACGCTTCAACATTCGCACCAAACATTTCCCCCACTTTTGTAGGATATGTACATACATCAGCTCCAGTACCCATACACCAATATAATTTTTCAAAATCAGTATCTTTATAAGGTATAATGTCTTCTATAATATCTTCTTCACTAACTGGTTTCTTTTTATAAAATATACCAAAACCATCATTCATCCCTATTAAACGTTTAGTCTTCGGATCATTTCTGTTTTCAATAACTTTTCTTCTTTCTTTATCAGTTAAAGGAATTATTTTAATGTAAGCAATATATGTCCCTCTTTGCATACCTCCTTCAGGATGTGAGAAGTATATATCTTGATCTTCCAAATCAGCATATTTCCAAAATACTTCATCAATTATAGGGAAATTGAGTCCACCTACTTCTGGGGTAATTAACTCTCTTGAATCATCATAAGATAATCTCACTTTGATTCCATCGGACATAACTCTTCTTGTAGGTCCATAGATACCTAAAAAAACTGCATGCCATCCTTTTTTATTTAAATTGTAATATATTTCAGGTACCTTCGCTTCTGGGCTAGCTGCTAACATCTTTCCCGAAAGTCTTTCTGTTTCATAATCTATAATTCGCCATTTATCCTTACTAAAATTATTATGAAATACAGTATTTGGTTTACATTTGTCTAAATCTGTAATATATACAGCATCATTTGTAAAGTTCATCAAGTTTACACTCCTTTTGGTATTATAATAATTCTCTTTCTTTTAAAAATTTTTTTAATTTTATTATTTCTTGTTTACTCATGTTATAATAGGGGGGTCTACGCCACCTTGAAGTAATATTGAAGATTTCCATTGCTCCATGTATTAATGCATCAAAATCAATTCCTAAATCTCTACTCAAATTTAACAGAGGAATATCATATTCCTTTATAATATCTGCCGCCTCATTAAAATGTTCTTTTGAAATTCTATCCCAATATTTATGTGCAATCATAGGCTTAAATGACATGTAAACAGAAAGATAACCGTCAACACCATAAAAATGATTATCAAGATGGTTCTCTTTTCTCCCACCTGATAATAAAGGGATTTTTCTGTCAACTATTGTAGCAAGTCTACGACCATAACTTCCTGCAGTATCATCTTTTATTGCTACAATATTATTTTTATTTTTAAGTATTTTTTTAACTGTTTCTAAAGGTACGGGTCTATTTTCTAAAGCTGTAACAATCATTACTGGAATTGTTTTTGAAATCTCTTTAAAATGATTATAAAGAGTATTAGAATTTGAAGATTTTGCCCAATCAGGTGGTAACACCATGTGTATATCAACACCAATTTTTTTAGCATATCTTGCAAATTTTTTAGCCTTATTTGTCCACCATCCTCTTTCTGCTGAAACAACTATTGCTCTTCCTGCAGTTTGTTCTACAACTGTTTTGGTAACATTAGCAACTTCTTGATCTGTTAAAACAGTATATAAACTATCACCATTAGTAAGTAAAACAGTTTTTGTCTCTCCTTCTTCGATGATAAAATCCGTATAATTACGTAATCCATTATAGTCTATGCTTCCGTCTTTGTTAAAAGGAGTTTTTATTGATGCTATAGGGCCGGTCAGCGCTTCTCTTGTTTCTTCTATAGACAACATTTTATTCACAACCTTTTATTAAAATTGTTCTTTCTATAATCTCCGGTATATTAAGTTTTATTTCTAAATTATTTACATGGATATTCCTATTGATAAAAATCCCCTTCTCTACCCTGCCAAGAAAAATTAGATCTCCTTCATAAAATTCTATAAACCTTTTCATCTGTTTTATAACTTCTTCAACCGAAAATAGTAATTTGTTCATATTAAATCTATATTTTTCAATTTTTTCTTTAATCAATATATTAAGTTCAACTTCGTATTTCCTTATATCATTATTCTTTAACATTTGATTGAGTGGGCTAACTAATTTGGTTCCATCCCAGTAGTAACCATAATATGTATTAACTATAATATCTCTTGAGGTAGGATTATTACAATCATTTACAAGTTGATTTGTCCAAATAGCAAAATTTACTCCATAATCAACCTTATTGTTTTTATTAATAATACCAAATAATTCTGGATATATTTCAAAATCCTCCATTCCAGCAGGTATTATGAATTCTTTTGTGCTATTTACAACAGTATTAGGTATTGGAAATAATCTTGGATATTTTCTCACTGGCAGATTAGAATTCATTAAAGAAGATTTACTATTATAATCAATCATATATACATTATTATTCATCTTGCCCACCTCGAATATCATTTATATTTAACCTCAAATCTCCAAGCTTTTCCGCCTTGACTTCTATATAAGATCCAGGGGGATAATAATCCCAATGCGAATAACCATCATATCCAATAGAACCAGAGGAGATCATATCACCGGGTTTGAGTGTTACAAAATCACTAAGAAAAGATATTGTGGCTGCAAAATCAAAAAGCAAAGCACTACTATGCACTTTTTCTACTGTTCTTATTTGTTTTCTTTTTTCCCGAGCAAATACCCAAAGATTATCAGGATTAATACTATCATCAATAGTTATCCATGGGCCTATAGGATGTGGAGCCTCCAGATTACCAAAAAAACCTGTGTAAAAAAATGCATCCCAGATTACCTTTTCACTCTCTTTTACCATCCAATCTTTCATTTTTCCTATTGAACTTCCTCCATGGTCTATTAACATTGTATATCCAGCTATGTGATCATATGCTTCAGTTGGCCTAATATTTTTTCCTTCTTTCCCAATAACAACAACTAACTCAGGATTCCAACCTGCATTTAATCCGGATTTAATTGTAAACGTACTTTTATGTCCGACATTTGCATGAGGAAATCTAAGTTCAAAGACAGGATTGTTTGGTAACTCTAAGTTTAATATCCTCGAATGCAGACAAGAGTTACCTCTTTGAGTGAATAATCTGGGATTATTAAATATAGGTGGTAACCAAGAACTTTCCTTTATTTTATTCACACAATCCTTTAACATATTATCTGATTTATTATATTCATCTAGTATTTTATCCATAAACTTATAATCATTATTATATTTTTTATTTAAAAATTGCTTTAAATTATTTCCTGGATAAGGTAAACTTAGTCTTTCAGCAGCCTTTTTGATATCAATCCATTTATCCTCTAGTATTATTCCATAAGAAATTTTATCATTGTATCTAAAAGTACCTAATCTCATATATTTTAGACCAGATTAAAAATCTGGTCTTAGCACCTCCTTAATTTAATTAAAATGCCCAGCCAGGAGGATAACGGTCAACTCTATAACCCCCTAATTTTTTAAGCTTTATTGACTTAAAATATACTCCTTCACCATCATCCCAGTTATTAAGTTCTTCTTTGTGTCCTAATCTTCTAATCATACTCCATTGCCTCAAAGCAACATGCCTTGTATTGGTATCCCAAAAGCATAGACCATCTACACCCTTCTTATACAAATCATTGGCTCTTTCCCTATACTCATTTGGCGTCATGTTTCTAGGTAACAAATCTATGTATAATTTGCAATTTGTATTTTTTACTAGATTAATATAATAATTAATATCAATATCATTATTTCGCCAAGGATATGCAATAATTTCATCAATATAACCTTTGTTTATCCATGTACTTGGATCAAAACCATAGAATAAATTTGATTTTTCATTATTAAATAGATGAACAGATATTTTCAAATTATTATCTAATTTTCTTCTTACTTTTTTCATAAAGTAATTAAAAAATTTCGCCCTATAATTTAACCACTTATGATCTGCCTCTGATAACTCTCTAGGATCTTTATTATATTCTTTTATAAAACTTTGCACTAATGGTTCTTCATATAAAATATAAGGTGCACCTCTATTAAACAAAAGACTAATTCCATCTGGTTGATATGAAGACAATTCTTTTAATATTGAAATACAATGATCTTGGACTTCCTTATAAGCATAACTTAATCTACTAACTTCACTACCATCTCTATCCCTACATCTTAAATTAGGATTGTTTTTATAAAAATCACTTGTAAAAATACCATCCCATGGAGGATTACATGCAAATGCTCCCATCCTTTGGCTTAAATAAATCTTAATTCCTATATTCTTAGCGTATTCAATAGCAGTTTTCATACTATCTATATCTTTACTTCTTAATATTTTCATCGATTCTGCAATGTCTCTATCACCTGGCCGGGGGAAAATCTCAAGATCTTCACCATATACTTTCCCCACTTTAGTAGGATATGTACAAATATCACCACCAGAACCCATACACCAGTACAATTTTTCAAAATCTGTATTACGATATGGTTCAATATCCTCTAATATTCCTGTTTTACTATCTACTCTCTTCCAATAATATAGACCATGAGCATCATTCATACCTATTAATCTTTTATTATTATTGTTCTTTCTTTCTTGTTTGATTTCTTTAACTTCATTATCTGTTAATTTTACTAATTTAATATATGCTATATATGATGTCATTTTTTGATGACCATCATTTTGATGTTTAAATATTATATCCTGATCTGTAAGATCAGAACTTTTCCAATAAACCTCATCAATTGAGTCTGATAGCCATCTGCCTTTTTCAGCTTGAACAAATACAGTTGTTTGGTCATCCTTCAATTTTACACGTATACCATCTCTTAATTCAGGATCAGATATTGTATATAATCCAAGAAAAATTTTATACCATCCACTTATATTTAAAGGTAAAAAAAGATCTGGTACTACATTTTCAGATTCCGCCATTAACATAGTTCCTTTTATCTCTTCAGTTTCATAATCTATTGCTCGCCATTTATATCTTTCAGGTTCTTTAGATATAGCTGACTGTGGATTACATCTATTTAAATTTGTATAGTACAAAACTTTATTTTGCAATTTTATTCACTCCATTTAACCTTTTTTAGACTTAGGATCCAATGCATCTCTTAATGCATCGCCAATAAAATTGATACTAATCACTGATAAACCTATTAATATTCCTGGAGGCAACCATAACCATGGTCTGCTTTCTAAAGTTGTTAAACCTCTAGCTTGATATAAGATGTTACCCCAACTGGGAACTGGCACAGGCACCCCAAGTCCAAGAAAACTTAATCCTGCCTCAAGTAATATAGCGCTTGCAAGCCCCATAGTTCCAGCTACAATTATAGGCGCTATTATATTAGGTAATATATGTCTGAATAATATTCTAAAAGTTTTAGATCCTAAAGCTCTAGCACTCATAACAAACTCTCTTTCTTTTACAGCCAACACTTCTCCTCTAACTAATCTGCAAATGTTAGTCCATCTAGTTAGTCCAATAACAATCATAGTATTATATATACTTGGTCCTACTACTGAAACAATTGTTATTATTAATATTATTACAGGAAAGGTCATAACAATCTCTGTAAATCTCTGAATAACATTGTCGACTATGCCACCAAAATATCCAGAAATAATACCTAATATAATTCCTATTGTTAAATATATTGAAACTGAAACTAGTCCCACTGATAATGATATTCTACCCCCGTATATTAATCTACTCAGTACATCTCTCCCAGCCATATCAGTTCCTAATAAATTTTCTGAATTCGGGGAGGCTCCTCTATTAAAAATATCAGTTTTATAAGGTTCAAGGGGGAAAAATAGGGGAGCAAAAATAACTATAATGATTAATAAACTAATAATCGTTATTCCTAGCAAAGCTAGTTTATGTTTTCTAAAATTATGCCAAAAACGATTTTTATATTTATTCATATTTTATCCCCTCTCTTAATATCTTATTCTAGGATCAACAATGGCATAACAAATATCAGCTAATAAATTTGATAGTAAAACTATTATTGCAATCACAAGACTAACACCCATAATTACTGGATAATCACGTTGAGTAACCGCTGTCATAGCCAATAGACCTATACCAGGAATTGCAAATACTGTTTCTATTATAATAGAACCTCCAAAAACTGCTTTTAATTGGAGACTAATTATAGTTACTATAGTAATCATGGCATTTCTTAAAGCATGTTTGAAAATAACCGTTCTCTCTTTAAGTCCTTTCGAGCGAGCAGTAGTTATGTAATCACAGTTCATAACCTCAAGCATACTAGAACGAGTGTATCTTAAATACACCGAGATACGTGCCCAACCCAAGGCAAAAGCAGGCAGAATCAAAAACTTTAATCTTTCTAATGTTGCCGGGCCAATACCATATGGTGGTAATAAATCTATTTTTAATGAAAAAATATATATGGAAAGAAGCCCCACAAAGAAACCTGGTATTGATATACCTAAAAATGCAAAAACTGTTAAAGAATAATCCGTTAGGGTATATTGCTTTATTGCTGAAATAACTCCCAATGGTATTCCAATTATAATAGCAATAATAACAGATAGTCCTGCAAATTGAACAGTCGGTCCTATACGCCTTATAATTCTTTCTAATACAGGCTCATTAGTTCGATAAGAATAACCCAAATTCCCTTTCATTAACTCTTTTAACCATATGAAATATCTTATATATACCGGCTGGTTTAACCCAAATTTCTCTTTGAGGGCTTCAATATTAGCAGCAGAAGTCATAGTTGAAGGATCTATCATAGCATCTACTGGGTCACCGGGGGCAAGATTTATAATAACAAAGGTTAATATTGTAATTCCAATTAAGACTGGTATCATAAACAATAATCTTCTTATTATATATACAAACAATTATCCTTACCTCCCATCTTAAAATATAATACTAGGCAGGTCATTTTATCCTGCCCAGTATTGAAAACATTATTCGCTTAAAGTCCAATCTTGAATATCATTCCATGTTTGATAGTTGAAAGTACCGCTTAATTTAAGATTATTATTTAATCCCCAAAGTCCGGCTTCCATAACAATTGGTACTGCAAAAACTTGTTCATTTAATATTTCTGATGCTCTTCTATATATTTCAGTTAATTTTTCTTCATCTGTTTCATAAGCTGCTTCTTCAATTAGACGATCTAGTTCTTCGTTAGAATAACCTGCATTATAACCACCTGGATAATAATTTTCTGATTGATAAAACCCTTTTAAATGATCATAAGGCATAGCAGTCATACCAGAAGGTAACCAACATAAATTCCATTCTCTTGTTTTATAAAATTTCTCTATAAATGTAGGTCCATCAACAGGCAATACTTTTACATCTAGACCTACTTCTTTTAGTTGTTGTTGAATAACTGCTGTTATAGTTGATTCAGGACTCCAAGTCATATATTCTACTTCTCTAGAAAAATCCCAATTCATGTCTTCTAATAACTCTCTAGCTTTTTCCGGATTGTATTCATATCTATTTAAATTTTTGCTTGCATATTTTTCATTAAACCACTGATGAACTTGTCTACGACCTAAACCTTCCATTAATTCGGAATGAATTGCATCAATATCTAAAGCATATGCTACAGCTTGTCTGAATCTCTTATCAGGAAATGCTTTTTGTGACACTCCTACTTGATCCACTACAGCATCTAATGTTTCCATAAATTTCAAGTTTTCTTCTTCTTTAACTCTTTCAATGTCATCTCTGCTAATTGAGGCAATATCTAGATTACCTTTAATTAAACTAATTAATGCAACCCCTTCTTCCTTAATAATTTCTAGTTTTATTTTGGCAATATTAGGTTGTCCTCTAAAATAATCTTCATTTTTGTCAAAGAGTATATACTGTCCAGGTTTATAATCTTCTATATAATAAGGGCCTGTACCAGGATAAGGTCTTTCAGTAACAAATTTACTCTTTGGCCAATTCGCTGGATCAATGTCTTTAACTACATGTTCAGGAACTATATAGAGCCCACTAAGTGATTGTAAAAATCTTCTTGTAGAAAATTTAGTAGTAAATTGGACTGTATATTCATCAATTTTTTTAATTCCAGAAACTTCATTTGCACTACCATCAGCATATTCACTTGCTCCTACAACAAGTTCTTTTAAAGCTTCAGCACTTTTACCTTTAACATCAAATATATATCTTAAAGTAAACATAACATCTTCTGCATCAAATTTTTGGCCGTCCTGCCAATCAACATTTTCTCTAAGATTAAATGTCCAAACCTTACCATCCTCACTTACATCCCAGCTTTCGGCCAAGTCTGGCATTACCTCAAATTCGGAATTATAAGTTACCAAACCACTGAATGTCCATCGAGCTGCCATAGTTTGTACACCTTGAATAAGGTTAAATAAATTAAAATTTTCTGGTCTTTGGTGCCATCCAAAATTAAGAACTTTATCTTCAGCCAAAACAATTCCTGAACTTAACATTACAATTAACAACATTGTTATCGAGGTAACCATTATTTTCTTTTTTAGCATTTATTCTCCTCCTTAGGATTCTTATTAATCTAGTTAGTATTATTCGTGATTATATAAGTATAACCACCACCTTTCATTAATAATTTTAACCGCCACTCATTGTCATAAAAATTGTAATGGTATCTTCTGATTTTAGAATATAATCTTTATTTATAATTTCATCATCTAATATAATATTCACTATATATCTATCTGAATTTGGATTACCATTGGGAAAAATATTATTTTTAAATTTTTCACCATATTTATCTGCCAAATACTTTAGAAGTTGTTTAATAGAATAATTTTTTGGAATATTTATAATTTCATCTTTTTTATTAATAATAGTGCAAAAGGGAGGTAGATATTTTACTTTTATTTTCATTATTTTATACCCAAATCACTTAATTTTTTATTGGTGGGTTTACCAAAACCATCCCAACCCCTTAACTCATAGTATTTTAATAGCGTTTCTTCAAAAGGTTCAGGAATTTGATTTTTTCTAAAACCTTTTTTACCGGGTTCAAACATTTTTGCGGGAAGTCCATCATCTTCTATATCAATACCATCTTCAACATTAATCTGCCTTTGTAAGTTTACTATTCTTTCTCCAACTTTCATTAATTCTTGAGGGGTCATATTTAAACCCGTTGCATAATTAAATAATTTTGTAGTCTCAGTTAGTGACATCCCCTGAACAGGTATGAATATACAAATTACTAAAGAATCATGTAGAGCAGCAATATCTTGAAATAAAGCTGTTATTTCTGCTTTTCCTTCCATAGTAAACCTTTCAGGTGTCTGGTCAAAACCCATTTCAGGTATTAACATAGTTCCTCCTTCACCCACATGAGGATAACCTCTTAAATGACAAGCCCCTCTTGTACTAGTAGCATAATTAATTGCAAGAGTAAAGTAAGATCTAGGATCATGGGCTGGAAAATCTAGGTTTTTTACTTCAACAGTAAGTCTTTCAGCTGCTTCACCTATTTTTTTAGCAGCAGGTCTTATTCCTCCAGCAAATATTGCACCAAATCCCTCTTTCCCTCCTATTTGTTTTAGCATTTCTAATAGATAATCACCATTTCCCCAATTAGCTTTCAACCCATCTAAATCTTCTTGATTTAAAATACCCTTTTCATAACATTCCATTGTAAATGCAATATAAGAACCAGCTGAAATAGTATCCATACCTAGACGATTGCATAAATCATTGGCTTTTGATATTACATCTAAATCGTTAATCAAGCAGTTTGATCCCAACATACCAAGAGTTTCATATTCTGCACCTGCACCTTCTATTTTTTTTCCTTTATATCTGAACTCAACATGTCTATGACATCCCACTGGACAATACATACAAGGCCACGACTTGGCATTTAACTTATCTGTGAAATTAGGTGCTCCTATTTCTTCAGCTCCTTTTTCCCATTTTGATCTTGTCCAATATTTGATTGGCAAATCTCCTACCTTTTCACAAGAAGCTAGTGTTACAGCAGTTCCATGAGCTGTAAAATTATCTTCAGAATTTATTCTTAATCTTTTAAATAACTTTTTACTTAGACTTTTTAATTTTTCGGGTTCAGCCAAAGGAACTTTATTAGTACCTGAAATTGCAATTGCCTTCAATTTTTTAGAACCTAATACTGCTCCAAATCCACATCTACCTGCAAAACTATGTTCATCAGCAACAATACAACCAATACCAACTCCATTTTCTCCAGCAGTACCAATTGTAGCCACACTAATCTTTTCATTTCCTATTTCATTTTTTATAAGCCCTACAGTTTCAATTGCATCCTTACCCCAGTAATTTTTTGCTGATTTTAATTCCACTTGATCATTATTTATATATAAGTAAAGCGGTTCAGGAGATTTACCTTCAATAATTATCATGTCATATCCAGCATTTTTCATTCTAACTCCCCATTCAGCACCTGCAGTTGTAACCCCAAATGTATTAGTTAAAGGTGACCGTGAAACAACAGACCATTTCGCACCTCCAGGTAATACATAACCCTGAAATGGCCCAGTGGCAAATATAACTTTGTTATCTTCAGAAAATGGGTTAGTCCCTGAAGGTACTTCATCATAAAGATATTTTGTGGCTATCCCAGAACCACCAATATACTGATGAAATAATTCTTCTGGTATGTTTTCTTTAATAATTTCTTTTTTTGTTAAATTTACTCTTAATAGCTTCCCCCAAACAGATTTCAGCACATTATCACTCCTTTCACAAACTAAATTAATGAATGCTCTTTTAAAATAGACTCAATTTTTTCTTTTTGTTTTTTGTTTAATTTTCGCACTGGATTCATTACATATTCATCACAAATATTTAATAATTTAAATGCATAGTGATATCCTGCAAATAGATCTCCAAAAAATTGTATTTCCATTAAACTATTTAACTGATTTTGAAGTTTCTTTAATTGTTCGGTATTTTGAGACTTACCTGCCTGATATATTGAAACTAATAACTTTGGATCAAAATTAGTACCAATAACTGCTCCATCAGCCCCCCATGCAATTGCTTCTCCGAATGATTTTTCATCTCCGGAATAAATTCCAAATTGATGATCTTTAAATTTATTTATGAAAGCAATTGTTTCACTAAAATTTCCTCCACTATCTTTTATTCCTATAATATTCTTTTCTTTACTCAATTCATAGACTAATTCTGGAGTAAATTTAAATCCTGTATATCCAGGATTATTATAAATAAATAATGGAAGAGCAACACTATTTGCAACTAACTTATAATGTAATTTTATTTGCTCTATGGTAAAATTGAAATAATATGGAGGTGCTAATACCACTGCATCAGCTCCCGCCTTTTTTGCTTGAATACCTCTTCTAATAGCCAATTGTGTAGATGTATCTGATATACCTACTAAAACTGGCAACTGCCCATTATTTTCTTCTGCAACAGGTTTAACAATATCTTTTACTTGATTAGGACCAAAAAATCCACATCCACCCATAGAACCAAGAACAAATAACCCATGAACACCAGAATCGATAAAATACCGAGTCATGTTTTTTAATCCTATAATATCTATTTCTTTTTCAGATTTTGTTGGAGTTCCCATTGCTGGAATAATTCCTTTAATAATTTCCATTTTTATTCCTCCAATATCCATAAAGTATTAGCAATCCAATTTGCAAACTGTACTGTTACATCAATTCCCCCATCATAGGGTTGTTCTTCTAAACTATTGAAAGCTCCTTTATAAAAAAATCTTCCATCCGAAGCTTGTAAAGAACATAATAAATCCGCAACTTTTATTGAACCTTCTCTATATTTTTCTTTTTTTGTGGCTTTATATAATAATGCACTACCCCAGCCAAATTTATGGCAAAAGCCATATTCAAAGAAGTCATCATTTGCTTCTAATGCATAATCAAAATGTTCTTCTGCAGCTTTTAAAAATCTAATATCACCAGTATAAAGAAAATATTTTACAAAAAATATAATTAATAATCCATGTCTATATGTTGACATTTCAGCTTTTTTACCTACACTTAAAGCAAAATTAGCTTCTTCTTCTTTTGGATAATCTGATATTATTCCTTCTTCAGTATCCCATTGCCATAAAAAACGATTATCTAAATCAGGTTGGGACTTATAAAGATTAATCAAATAATTACCTATCTGCCTGACGGTATTTTCTCTTTTAAACTTAATTCCTGCAATACCTAATATAGAAGTACTGTCAAAATCTATTCGACCCTTACCTTGTTGACGATCTTTTTCTTCACCAAATATTCCTCCTGTTTTGGGATCTTGATATGTTAAAGCATAGTTAAAAGTTTTATTAGCAATATCATCTCGACCCCATATTTCTGATGAGATTGTAACCCATGCTTGAGGATATGGTTTCATATTATCCCATACGCCTTTTGGTAATATTAATTCACCATTTTCTTTTAAGTAATTTTTTTTAATATATTGAAGACAAGTATTGGCATCTCTTCCCATTCCTGCCGCTCTATAAAAAACAGGAGCAGTATAATAACCCAAAAGTGAAGAACTTCTTTTTAAAGATCCATCCCCTTTTCTTTGTTCTTTAAGCCATATAGCTGCTTTATCTATAGCATTTTGATATTTTAACATTCTTGCATCACTCATTTTTTTCACCCTTTCAAAAATTTAATTTATATACATTTCGGGGTCTCCCACGATCACCAGGTTGTTCAACTCCAACCTTCTCACAAGCATCTCCTTTTATTAATTTATTAATAGTTCTATTTGAGGTTCGCAAACTTACTTTAAGATATTTTTTTAAATCCTGAGCAGTAAAATTATCCCTTTGTAATTTTTCAAGTATATTTTTGATCTGAGTTAATTTTGTGATACTTAAGTTTGTTTTTTCAGAAACTTTAACTAATTTTTTATTATTACTTTTAAGATTATATTTTAAATCTTCTCCTTTACGTATGGGACCTATCACTTCTTTTTTGGAATTTATTAAATACGCTACTCTTTCTTTGCTCTCTTTAGCTAAATCTAAAGCTTGTCTAGCATTTTCTTCAGCCTCTATAGCATTAGTTCCCATTCCTATACCAACATTGATAGCAATTGAAAGTTTCTTTTCTATTTTGTCTATCATAGGAATTTTAGTATAATTATTTGTATAATCCTTTAAAGTTCCTTTTGTTATTAGAATAATAAACTCGTTATCTTCAGTTGGCAAAACAGATGCTAAGTAATTTCTTGAAAAGTTTAACAATTCTTGATGTAAAGCTAAATATTTTTGTTTTTTTTCTATAGCAGATAAAGTTTTATCTGACATAGAATATCTACTTATACTGATGACTTGAATAATTATCTGATTGCTCTCAGCCAAATTTATTTCTCTTACATTTAAAATAAACTGAAAAGTACGTTTCATTGCATATACTGTTGGAATTATTCTTATGACAGGAATATTATATTGTTTCAAAGCACTATATACAGATTTCACACCAGTTATAGCTCCACAAGTTTTATTGGATTCATACAATTTTTTATGGAAATTTACATACTGATTATGAGAATATTCAGCAAGTTCCGTCTTGTTAATATATGTATGGGAATAATCCAAACCTAGTTCTTTATAATTACTATAAATATCTTCCTCTCCTAATGAATCGATACTTACATTTGTAACATCGATGTTCTTATGTACTCTCATTACAAAAAGTGCTTTATATAATGCTGTACCTAAAATTGGATAATAAAATAGGTATTTCTTAGTTACATTATCTTTTATCATTCTATAATAAGGTATTGGCCCAGTGAACAAATAACCATCAGTTTGATCTTCATATTCTTTTACTAATTCTACTGCCTGATCTAGATTTGAACCTAATTTTTCTTTATAAGGTAACTTTAAAGGTTTTATAACATTAAATTCTTGGGCTATTTTATAACTTTTATCTACTAAATCTTGTGGCCCAATTATAGATAGTCTAAACACTTATCTCACCCCCCTCTTTGTTTATTTAATATTAATTACACTAGTTGTAACTCTATTTAATTTTTTTCCATCAATTTCTATTCCAAATCCAGGTTTATGATTTAATTTTATTTTCCCCTCTTTATTTAAAGAAAAATCATCTTTAATAATATCATTATTATAATACTCCAACGGTGGTATTATATCGGAAGGTAAAGTAAAATTTGGTAAAGTTGCAACCGCTAAGCTATAAGCTAACCCTACTCCTGATTCATGCATGCCTCCACACCAAATAGGAATATCATTTTCTTTACAAATATTATGTATTTTTATGGTCTCATTTATACCTCCAACTCTTGAAGGTTTTATATTAATTATTTTACAACTTTTTAATTTTATGGCAGTTTTCACATCATCAATTGAATGTATACTTTCATCAAGACAAATTGGAGTACTTATTTCTTTTTGTAAAAGAGAATGGTTATATAGATCATTATAATGTAATGGTTGTTCTATCATCTCCAGCTTATAACTGTCCAGTTCTTTTAAAATATCCAAATCTTTAAGGGAATAGCCAGCATTACAATCTACAGAAAGTTTGATATTACCAAATTCTTTCCTTACAGATTCTATTATTTTAATATCCCACCCTGGAGTTATCTTAAGTTTAATTCTATTATAACCATTATCTAATGAATCATATATCTTTTGAAAAATCTTACTCTCTTCTTCATTTATCATTCCGATACTATTACCACATTCAACTATATCTTTATTACCCCCTATGTATTTATATAGAGGTTTATTATTATATTTAGAAAATAATTCCCATAAGGCCATCTCTATTGAAGCTTTAGCAAATTCATTATCCCGTATGTGAGTAATTTTTTTTAAATAATCATCAATAGATTCTATATTAGCACCAATAATTGCTGGCCCAATTACTTTTTTTATAATATATCTTGCTGAACCAATGGTCTCTTGCGAATAATAAGGTCCTAATGTAGGACAACTTCCCCAACCAATTCCATAATCTGTATATATTTTTACTAATAATAGTTCTCTGGTCTTGAATTGACCATAGTTAGCTTTGAAATGATATTTATTTTTTAATTTAAATGTAATTAATTCTATCTCATTGATTTTCATTTAACAGCCACCCTTCAAAATTTAGTTTCCATTCTATGGAGATTTTTCTATTTTAAGTCATGTCTTTAATGTGTCTTTAAATATATATTCTTTGCTTCTTGAAATTTTCCTGCTTTTTTTCATAATTTTTTTACAATTTTTAATATTTTTAATTTTTGTTGTCTATTTATACTCATTTTATTAATTAACACTCATTAATATCTGAATTATATATAACAAAAAAAGACTATAGCCAAAATTTATAGGCTATAGTCGTCTCACAATTTATCTTTTTATACTTTGACATACTGATTTAATAATGTAATATTTAAAACTTAATTAATGTATAAATCTATGTATTTATTATAATATTATCAAGTTCTCTTTTAGGAACATGGTGAATACCATTTTCATCACGCCAATATTTAATATCTCCATCAGTAGGAAGATTTTCAATTTTTATTTCTTCGGCTGGCATTCCCAAAGCTATAACATATAATAATCTATGTTTTTTTTCTATATTATATATACTTCTAATTGCTTCTCTATTAATGGATCCTAATATACAACCATTTATATTCTTTTCAGTTGCTCCTAAGAGAATAGTCTGCATTGCAATTCCTGCATCTGTTTCAAAATTATTGCTAATATTTTGATCCCCTAAAACAAGAATATAGGCCGCAGGACGTTCGCCTTTAACAGGCCCATCCCAATCTTTTAAATATCCTGCCCAATTTAAATGAGGAAATATTTTTTTTGTATCATCTTTTTTATTTAATATAATATATTTTAAAGGTTGTTTATTAGCCGATGATGGTGATAGTCTAGCTAAATTGATAATGTCCTTTATAATTTTATTTGAAATACCTTTTTGTTCTTTAAACTTTCTATAAGAACGATTCTTTTTCACTAAATTTTCTAACATATAGCTTCCTCCTACTTTTTTATTTTATATTTTAAAATTAACTTAACTATTTATCCTTTAATTTGTTCTTGATCTTAGTTTAATTTTAATATCAAGATAACTTAATAACTTTTCCATTTAATATTCTTACTAGCTTATGGTAACTACTGTGTCTTATTCACAGTAATTTCACACTGCATCTATATTCATAACTTTCACTTACTATCTCAGGTGTATGTTTCTCTGCAGTAAATAGTCATAACATATTTAATGAAACGCTTAAACAAGTTCATGTCTCCCAATAGATCCAACTTTGCAAGTAAATATTTCGGCTACATACTATGATTTTCTTTAAGTTCTTTAGTTTTTTAACTCTTCATCAATTAAATCACTATTTTTAGTTTTCTTATCGTAACTTTCGATTTTAGACTTAGAAATAATTTTATATACTATTTCTTAGATAAAAATTTATTTTCAATTAAAATAAATGTAATAGGAATCCAAATTTAATGCTCAACTACTTTCTCTTAAGCTTTTTCTAATAAATATAAAATAAAAGGTTTATCTGTTTCTTTTATATAAAAAAATTTTCTCAATCAAATATATAACTGTTCTTTAATAAAATCCACACTTATTTTTGATTTATTAATACTTTGTATATTTTAGGATAACCATATTGTTTTTTGATTATTATTATATTTTGATCTCATAAAATCTCCCTGTATCCTAATGTTGACTAACTCCTATATTTAAGACTTCAAGGCGTAAATAATAATATCTAGTTTATATATTAGAATAAAATACCATTTATTACTTATAGATTATAATTTTACTGTAAAAATAGCAAACTACTAGAATATAAATTTAAGATACCGGTTTTAACAATAATTTCAATTCTACTATTTGATGAGCAATTATTTTCATAGTAAAAATTATATTATTATTAAATGATTTATCCAAAATATATTTTTTAAATTTATCTTGTCCATTATTCACAGTACTTCTCTATTTTTTCGAGAAAAATAACAAACGTAAGTTATCCAGTATACTTTGTGTTCTTAAAGATAATAATTACTTTATTCATTTATTACATTTTATATAATAATATCCTAAATTTCACCTATAATCAATCCAATAACAGCTCCGTTTACAATTTTAAGAACAATATTTTCTACTAATAATGTTTCAATAAATAGTTTTAAAATCGCTTCTATACTTATCCTACTAACTATTAATAATAATATCTCATCCTGTTGGTAATTGCAGTATATACTATTTTAATAAACTCAAATTTATTACCTGATATAAAAAGGGTCATTTCAGCACTAAAATTGTTATATAAAAATTTTCTCACTAAACTCATTACATCTATCACTAATTAATAATTAAAAGAACATTGCCGTTTATACTTTATAAATATTATGGTTCAATATTATTATCTGCAGGCATAAAAATTTAATAATACTAGATTTCACTTAGTTTGAAACTTCACAGTTCTGATATGTATTTTTAAATACTTTACAGTTTTTTTATAGGTCAACGTGATTAATTTAGTAATCGCCATTGTCCAGAATAAACCCATAGTAGTTATTCCTAAAGAAAGGGAAATACTAACAAAGGGTTGTACCGGTATATCAATAAACCATGGATAGAGCAATTCCAAAAAGGCCCCACTTAAAAATAAAACTATCCCAGCAAAAGACAGAGATATGCCAGTAACAAACAAAGCAAAAAACCCAACTACCACGCCTAAATATGGCCCTAAAATAAACACCAGATTAGAAAAGCTCAATCTAAATATAGCAAGTATGGCTCTAAAAATTTTTCCACTTGAGGTATTATCTTCTGCTCTATTGATTATTACACTTGCCTTTACCCTCTTAGCTATTGATTTCGGATCGCCTAGAGATCTAGAGATCTCTTTCTCACTCTTGCCGTTGTCCAGATTCATAGAAAAATGGTTCTTATAGTCATTAAGTATATCTTTTTTCTCCTCTGAAGTTATCTCATCACCTAAGAAACTCTCTAATCTAGACAAAAAGACATCTTTATTCACACTCTTCACTTACCTTTCTTTTAATAAATTATTTACCCCATCAATAAGGACAAACCATACCCTCTGTGTGTCTTCTTTTATTTATATCACATCAACTGTTAGCCTATAATATATTTTCAGTACTTCTTTCTGAAGCTCCTATAGAAATTAAGTAACAAATTACTCTTTTTAAGATGATCTTTTTCATGGAAAAAGGCATTATTATATGTTTGTTTTTCTATCTAAAATAGACTATAACGCATTAACCACCGGAAAGATTTTAATAAAATAGTTTTTAAAGGTAAAATCTTTAAGTATAAAATTTGAAGGTACTGTTGCCTTTTTAAATTCTTTTTGACCTTGAGATCCAGTAAGGAAAACGACACTATTACCAATAAAACAAACAATTTCTAAACAGCCTCATTATTTTTCTCTTTGAAATTATGCTTATTTAAATTATTATTCTAATGGAAACATCAATTTTTGCACCATTTTCATCAATCGAAATTTCCAGAAAACTAGGTCTTACAGGTTTTTTTATTACCCTATTTCCAGACTCAACATACCTGTAATCGGACTTTTGAATTGTTAATAATAGCTCTTTCGCCTCTTCTATACTTATTTTTCTTTCATCAACCATCTTCAATACTCTCAAACGTTCTTCACTCATAGGGTCTCCTCCTTAATTTAATAAGTCTTTTACAATATTAGCAGAACCTATTTGCCCTTCATACAGAAGTTCAACTCCTTGTTTTACAATATTATCTCCCTTATTTTACAATAAATTATCTAAACCCCATTTCAACTAACTTATCACCTTCTATATTCAATATAACAAATTTTCAAATCCCGTCCCATGAAATTTTTCTGTTATATACATAATATCAATATTTATACAAAATTAGATCACCCATTATTATTAAAACAAGTCACCCTAATTAACTATATTTTAATTCTTTCATTAATACAGTGGAGTATGGAAATGTGGCTAGGTACTATATATTTTATGCCCAACGCCAAAATTTAACTGTAATTATAAAGGTAACAACCAACCATAAGGAAAGAACTAATAAATTAACAGCAAGCGAAAATTGACCCGGAATCCCTGTCATTACCTGACGTAATGAATCTGCCAGATATGTTAGAGGGATTATCTTAACTACCGGCTGCATAAAACTGGGCATCATATCAGCCGGAAAAAATATTCCCGATAAAAATATCATGGGCAGCTGAACAACCTGTGCCAAACCATTACCTGCTTCTATAGACTTGACAAAACAAATAAGCATATAACCAAAACTCACAAAAGTTAAGGAACCCAGAAATACCACCAAAAATATTTCTATAATATTGCCCTCTAGTGAAAAATCAAAAACAATAACTCCCAGGCTAATAATAATACCAGTCTGGACAAAGCCGACTAGAATTCTCAATAAAATCTCACTACTTAATATTGAACTCCTTGATAGGGGAGTTATACTCAATCCTCTTATTATTTTTCTTTCTCGTAGGCTTAAAAACTGTAGTGATCCAAAAAGCCCTAACTGCATTAAGGCCATAGCAAGTATCCCCGGTAATATGTAATTAAAACTTATTCCCTGTCCTTCCCCAGTGAAAATTAATCCAAATAAAAATATAAAACAAATTGGTAGAGCAAGTGTCCAGATAAGTCCACCTTTATCCCTTAATAATTCTTTTAAATTCGCTTTAAACATTGTTATAAATGATTTCATTCTCTAATCTCCTTCCCGGTAAGTTTTAGAAATAAATCCTCAAGTGTAGGTTTTCTTAAATTTAATTTCCTTATTGGTTTACCTGCTTTTTCTGAAAAGGCAAGGAGTCCAGCTATGGTCTGGACTGCATCAACTGTATAAAGAATTATGTTCTCATTTTTATCTAATTTCTGACCGGTAACACTTTCAAGAGAAGCCAATGCGCCTATCTCTTCTTCAATAAATGTTGTATTTTCAAACTCAATCATATCTACTTCAAAATGTTTTTCTATTAATTCAGCCGGCTTCCCTCTTACCAATACCTTCCCTTGATCAATAATTAAAAGTTGGTCACATAAATTTTCTGCTTCATCCATATAGTGAGTGGTCATAAAAATTGTTTTACCTAGTTGCTTTAATTTTTTAATTACTGACCAGACTTTTCTTCTGGACTGTGGGTCAAGGCCTGTTGTTGGTTCATCTAAGAAAATAATTTCTCCATTACTGACAATAGCTAACGCTACAGCTAATCTATGTTTTTGTCCTCCTGATAATGACTCAACATAATCATCATTTTTGGAGTTAAGTCCGACCATTTCAATTGCCTCTTTGATAGGAAAAGGATTATTATAAAAACTGGCAAATAATGAAACTATCTCTTTTACAGTTAATTTATCAAAAAGAGTAGGAGACTGTAATTGAACCCCTATTTTTTCTTGTAATTTTTCATTATCTTCTCCCGGGTCATAACCTAAAATATCAATCTGACCACTATCCCGGGAAATTAGACCAATCAAATTTTCTATTGTCGTGGTTTTGCCGGCACCATTGGGCCCTAGCAATCCAAAAATAGTCCCGGTTTCGACTTCAAAACTCATTCCATCAATCGCTTTTACATCTTCAAAATATTTGTATAAATTTTTTACTTTAACACATGTTTCGTTCATCCAGAACACCTCCAAAATATTTCCTGTTATATAAACATTAACATTATCCATAAAAAAAAGGATCACCCTTTCTAACTAAAACGGGTCATCCTAATTGACTATATTTTATTTTTGATTATAATACTTACTTGCTTTTTTTAAAAAAAGGTAAATAAAGAATAACTTATGATTCAATTAAACCTTTTTGCATAGCATAAAATGCAGCCTCAGTTCTACTATTTACATTTAACTTTTGAAAAATATGAGATATATGTGTCTTAACAGTGTTTTTACTGATATATAGTTTCTCAGCAATTTCTATATTACCTAAACCCTGACCAATCGCTTTTAAAACATCCACTTCCCTATCAGTTAAGGGTTCTATTAAATCCGAAAACTTTTCTTGATTATTATTTTCTGTTACATTCATATTGACTTTATTTAAAAGTGCTTCCTTAACCTGCTTGCCAAAATATGTTCCACCAGTCTGAACTGCTTTTATGGCTGCAGCTAGTTCATCAGGATTAGCATCTTTAATAAGATATCCTGCGGCTCCTGAATTAAGTAAAGAATATACTTTATCCCAACTACCATAACTGGTCAAGACTAGCACTTTAATATCCGGCCACTGTTCACATATTTTGCGAGTGGCTTCTCCTCCATTCATGCCTGGCATCTGCAAATCCATAATTACTACATCAACCTTATTATGCTTTTCTTGTAAAAAATCTAATACTTCCGTCCCATTAGAAAATTCTTCAACAATTTCAACCTGTTCATTCTTTTTAAAATATAGACATACTCCCTGGCGAAAAAAAGGATGATCATCAACTATAACCACAGATATCTTTTCCAATATACTCACTCCTTTACTTATCATTAATCTGCTTGAAAAATATCTTTAGATAATATCAAATATCACTCTGATTACAGTATCTTTTTTCGATGGTGATTCAATTTCTAATACTCCATGATTTTGAAAGGCACGCGTTTTCATATTTTCCAATCCATTACCCCTATTCTCATTACTTTTAAATCCCTTACCATTATCAGCAATTGTTAAAAAAACTTTACCCTTTATTTCCTTTAAAAAGACTCTAACTTGATCTGCTCCACTATGTTTTTGAACATTGGTTAAAGCTTCCTGAAGTATACGATAAACAGCTAGTTCCTGTTCAGGAGTTAACTTGTTTATATCATCAATATCATGACTCATCTTAATATTTACTCTATCAGAAAAAGTTTCACATTGAGTAATCAGAGCCTGACAGATACCTTTTCCCTCCAGTTGAGAGGGTTTTAATTCAGAAACCATATTTTTTAATTCCTGTAGACTTTCTTTAACTGAATCTTCCAGGTGATTTACAATATTTATTAAATCAGCAGAATCAAATTGCTCTCGAATTATTTGTCTTAGGGAATGAACACTATAATTAATACCATGAAGATTCTGCGAAATAGAATCATGAAGTTCCCGAGCTATCCTGTTTCTTTCCCGGCTTACAATTAAATCCTTATTTGTATTTTTTAACTCTTCTTCTTTTTCAGTAACTTCAGTAATATCTGAAATAACGCCATCTATATATAATAGTTCACCATTATCAGAAAAAACCCCTTGCCCTTTTTCAGTTACATATCTTGTTTTCCCATTAGCATTAATAATGCGATAATTTAATAAATAAGATTCTTTTCGAGTAATATGTTCTTTAACTATTTTATCAACTTTACTTCGATCTTCTTTGTGAATAATACTTCTGTAACTTAGTTTTGTATTTTCTATAAAGTCGGAAGCAGAATAACCGGTGATTTTTCCAATATAATCACTCATGTAAACCATCGACCAATCCCGATCAGCCTGACAGCGAAAAATAGCATCCGGAATATTGGATACCAAAGTGTGAAATTGTTCTTCCCTCTCAACTAATTCATCCCTAACTTTAAAATATTTAATAATAATATAAGAAATACTTACAAACACCGGGATTTCAAATACTTGAGTTAATAACCTTAACCAAAAAGTTTCCATTAAATTATTATTAAATACTTGGTATAAGATTAAGGACATTAAAAATACCTGACATATAATTAAAGTAGTCCCAATAACAAGAAATAATTTTAATAAGTATTTGTTTTTAAATTTCAAATATCTCATTAAAAAACCTGGTAAGAAACCCCTTAAAATAGTAACTAACAATATCTGTGGTAAATAGGGACCCATTGGATGTAGTAAATGGGCAGTAATATCAGTAGTTCCTCCAATAAATGCTCCCCAGAGTGGTCCCAGTAAAATACTGGCTATAATAGAGGGTAAGGCCACTAAGTTAATACTTATCTCAGACATATCACCAATAGAAAAACTAAAAGTATAGACATATTTTGCCACAATCCCAAGAGCAATAAATAACATAATTTTAATTGTTTTATCCAGCTTGTTATTCATAAAATTATTCCCCTTATAATTAAAATCTAATAATTAATCTGATTTGGATTTTATAGAATTTTATTCACAGTACTACTAAAGTTTTCTTAAATACTACAAGAAACATTCCGTATTCACAATTTCCATTATTTATAAGCTATAAAAAATCCAGTGAAATTTAAAATACAAAAAATAAAATTTATTAAAAACAAACTAAGCTAAGTTCAAATAATATATTATTATATTTAAACAAAATGTTATGAAATCCTTTAATCAAATAAGATATAATCAATAGCATGCTCGTAAGGACTTGAACCTTCAGTCTACTTATCCGAAACAATATTATCTCTTATTTTTCTCTTCACTAACATAAACACTCTTTATATATATCATTAGACTGTATTTAATCTTTTCAATGCTTTTTAATATCTCTAGGCTAACTTCTGCTAATATTAATTTTAATTATTTTCTCTTTAATATGTAAGAATAAGACAAAGGTTTTAAGAATTTTCTGAAATTAGTGCAAATGCATTTATTAAATAAATTATTATATGGAGTATAGCAGCAAAGCTTCGCTCTCATGTTGTATTTAATCTAAGTTATTATATTGAAATAAATTCCCTGTGTAGATATTATAAATTATGCAAGAAGGTGATACTATTGAAAAAGAAACTTACTTTAATAATTAATGATGATCTTATTGAATTTGCTCATGATTTTTCAAAAGAAACTAATCAATCTATCTCACATATAGTTGAAAAATATCTTATTGAATTAAAAAAGCAACAAGAACAGAATTTCGAAAAGCAAAAATTGATGAAAAAAGTAGAAAAACTTTATGGTATTTTTGAAGATAATCCTATTTCCAATAAACAAGTTTTAAGAATTACTTCTCATAACAAAAAATTATAATTAATATAAATATCTTACTTGATTTTTTGGTTCTTCTCCAAGCTAGTGGGTCATAAACCCGGAAAAGCCTGATGAATCTTTAACTTAAAGTAATTTATATCATAATAACCATAGGCCCGTCTTTTGGCCTCTTTAATTTTGTTATTAGTACCTTCTAGTTTAGATGTGTGAATTGGACAATCATCATAAGTAATAATTTCATATTTGTGACTTTGTACGGCACCTAAAAAATTGCTTACTGGTTTTAGTCCTGACTCTAATGCTAACAGACACCAATTATCTAAAGCTTCGGCCATATCTCTGGAATTCTTAGTTTTCCAGATGAGTTTAAGTTCATC
>Ga0209925_1000231_pt1 | contig 29849 bp, 16 predicted proteins | sample SalPonR2_A_D1_MG_FD_185702 | JGI IMG/M metagenome (GOLD analysis project Ga0209925, IMG submission 185702) | Salt pond soil microbial communities from South San Francisco under conditions of wetland restoration - Salt Pond MetaG R2_A_D1_MG... ... | reverse complement strand
CCTGCACCACACTCCCTTCCTCGCTTTCCTCTCCTCCCTCCAACTCACGATCGTCCTCTGCTTCCTCCTCCTCCTCCTCCTCCTCCTCATCCTCTTCGCCATCCTGTTGCTGATCAAGAGCATCGAAATCTACCACACCTTCTGCAGCTGCCTCTTCCTCGGTCACCTGCTGTTGTTTACCGCCCTCGACGCCCATGCCCATGCCCCAATCGATTGGGAACCGCGTGACGCGGGGCTTGTCCGCCAAGATATTCCGCACGAGCTTGAGAAGATCTACGGGCCGGGGTGGATGATCAGGGTCAAATGGCTCGGCGTACTCATTGTTTACATAGTATCCTACGCGCACGAACTCCTGCTCGCGGTAGGTGCAGGTGATGAGGATGACGGTGACGCCAATGATGTCCTCCTCGGGGATCTGGGACACGTCCGGGGCTGCCGACTGCAACACGAACTTGTTCACCCCTACAGGTACGGGTCCCACCATCACTTCTTCCAAGACTTGGTCCTGGTCGGCATTTTCGGCCGACGATACGTACAGTACCTTCCACTCCAAATCTACGGTAACGAAGGAAGATGGAGGATGCATATCAAAAACAACGTGACGTACAAAGAGCGAGCGAATACTGTCCGAGAATGTATCGCGGTACCAAAGTTGACAAGAAGAGGTCACGGTGCGCAAAGTACCAAAATACCGGCAATGCAGCCAAAGTAGACAAGAGGACTAGATAAATCGGCGTGAAACAGTAGCCGGCAAAAATCGATGAACGTATAAGCACTTCTTACCATCCTCCAGCTCTTGCACGCACTCGAATGTAACTTCAAATGTGAAGGGATTTGTAAAGCTGGTCGGGTTATCCAGCACCACGATGTTTGTCAAGTTAACAAGCGCCATTCGTCTTCACAGAGCCTCCACTTCGCTGCAGGTAGAAAATGTAAGAGGGAACGAGCAGGGGGGGTGAGATGCCTGCCTACTGCTCACCCGAGCACGCATGATAGCATGAATATTGTTAGCTGAGAGCATCTTGTCGCATTTGTGGTCGTCGTTTGCGCAAGGGAAACATGACTCGGGCTTGCCTCTGAGGGCAGGAATTGGGCGGGAATCGGTCAGGAACATGGGCTGGGAAGGCGGGAACCGGGAATAGCCCGGGAAAAGGCCGCATTCGAATTTTCAAGTCTCGCCAGGGTGCACCGTGCTTGTTGGCAACGCGCCCTGCCGCAAGGTAACCCAGCCTTGCTGTATCTAAATCAGCCAGTAAGGAATAAGAGACTCCAACATGATATTTTGGGGCTAGCTTCCGTTCTCAGGACGTGGAAAAACATACTAAAACTATCATCGGGAGGCCGGGAGGTTATGCCTTTCCTCCACGACAAAGTGTGGGCAGATCTGTTATTCGTGACTTAGAGTTACTGCATACTGTTTTTCTATTATTCTTTCATTTAATGTGCGACGATTCAACAAATAAAGTTCAAAATTGTAGCCACTACTGTTTTTAAGCCAGATCCTCTGACTTTAAATCTGTCGAAGATATAGTCTTTCTCGGAACGCCTTCTACTTCTGAAGACAAGCTTTCAGGAATCGATGGCATACTTTTTGACATATTTTCCAATGTACCATTTCCTTCCGCTTTGACAGGTGAACCACTGTCCTCCGGAGCATTGATAACATTCACATCTTTTTTACGACTCGACCTAGACCGGACGGCCCGCTTCTGACGAGTCTTAACTTGATTTTCCGACGATGCGCTTAAGCTTGTTTTCCGCGGTAAACTTTCTCCATCCAACACTAACAAAGAACTGCGCTTGTCGTCGTCCTTGATAGGCTTCCGAGGGCTTCTTTTCCTAGTAACGTCACCATTCTTTTTGACGTCCTTCTTGAGGCCAGAGTTCTCTTTGTCTTCGGACACAGCGGCCTCCCGGCGCATACGAGCCTTGCGCATATCCATGTGTGTAAAGTATGTACCAGGTGGCACTGGCACTTTGGGGAGCACACCGGCTGCACTGAGATCGGGGTGAAGATCGTCGGGCTCTCCAGGATCTAGTAGCGCCTTTCGGGACAGCTTGATTAGACCCCGGGTGCGATCCACGGTTGCGCATTGCACCTTCACCTGTTGTCCTACGGCAAGCATTTCTGCAGTTGATCGACTGCCCTTGTGATGCGAAATCTCCGACATGTGTAGCAAGCCTTCTTTGCCCCGCAGCACCTCCAAAACAGCACCAAAATCCTTAACTTCCACTACTGTTGCCATATAGACTTCTCCTTCTTGAATATCGGCTACCAGTTCTTGTACATGACGATGTGCTTCCAATACTTTCTTGGGATCTCGGCCGAACACTGTCACCTTCCCTCGTTCTGGAAAAGAAAGACGGACATTGTATTCGTCCTCCACCAGGCGACGATTTTCGAGAGTGAAGATGTCTTTGTGTTGATCAAACGAGTATTTTACGACCTCCATCCCAGGGGCTGAGTCTTTGAGTCTGGGCCTCGGCTCTGTTATCGTTTTCCCCATGAATCCCAGTATCTGCCTTCGAGCCCGAGCTGCCACGTGAATGGCATCGACAAGAATGTCAGGCGGTACCCCCCCTGCCAACTTGATGTCAAGTTGTATTGCTGTGATACCGTCCAAAGTCCCGGCCACCTTGAAGTCCATGTCGCCGAAATGGTCCTCGGTGCCCAGGATGTCCACCAAGAGCTGCGCCTTTCCCCGCTTCCCTCCTGGGACCTTCTGTCGGCCGTCCTGATCTTCCCCATGAACACTCTCTTCCTTTTCAAGGTTGCATTCCTCCCTCGTTTGAGAGGAAGTCGTGCAAAGCTCCTCATCGTCACTGTTTCCTGTTTCAATCAAAGTCTCACTCTCGTCCTCCGGTTGGCTGAGCAGCCCAACGGAAACGCCAGCCACAGGGGCTTTGACTGGTACACCTGCGTCCATGAGTGCCAGGGAAGCTGCGCATGCCGAAGCCATTGAGGATGAGCCATTTGAGGCCGTCACCTCGCTTGTAATGCGGATAGTATACGGGAAAACGTCCGACGAAGGGAGCACGGGGAGAATCGCTCGCTCAGCCAGTGCGCCATGCCCCACCATGCGACGATTGCTGCCGAAAACCTTTCCAGTCTCGTTCACGCTGTAGGGCGGGAAGTCGTAGTGCAGAAATGCCTTTTTCCCCGGGACCTCGTCGTCATCCGTGTACCGAGCTTTGATCGCGTCGTCTTCTGAGCCAAGAGTTACCGCACAGAGAACCTGGGTGTCTCCCCGGGTGAAGATGGAAGAGCCGTGGACCGAAGGCATTACGTCTGCCGCCGATGATATACGTCGCAGCTCCATAAATTTTCTGCCATCGCACCGGCTGTGGTTGTTCACGGCTGCATCTCGGAGTCCATGTCGAAGGATTTTATCAGAGCAAATGGCGGGGGCTAAGTCATGACAGTCAGGAAATGCCTCCTTCACGGCGGTGCGTATCTCCCCATGCAATACAGCCTCGGCTCTGCTTCGATCGCTTTTTGTGAGTTTTGTATCGGAAAAAAGGTCCACAGCTTTTTGATAACCCACAGCATGAGCGAGATCCCACATGGCTGAGGACGGCAAAATGGGCGGGACCACCCGCTTGGGTGACCCGACCTGGACAGCCAGCTGTTGCTGTGCCTTGATGATCGCGCCGCAATGAAAATGCGCAAATTTAAGGGCTCGAATCATTTCAAGCTCGGGCACTTGGCTTCCTCCAGCCTCTATCATGAGGGTTCGTTGCTCGTTGCCCGCGTAGAGCAAATTCAAGTCAGATTCCTGCATCTCATCCTCAGTTGGATTTATAAGAAGCTTACCGCTTGGCGTCATTCCTACACGGACGCAACCTACGGGCCCATTCCATGGAATATTAGAGACTGCCAGAGCCGCTGATGCAGTGTTGACACTCAAAACTGTTAGATCATTCTGACGATCTGAAGACTCAACCGTCGTGACAACTTGTGTGTCATAAATAAAGCCTTCGGGGAAGAGCGGGCGTATAACCCTATCTATAACTCGTGAGGCCAATATTTCTTGGTCTGACTGAGCTCCCTCACGCCGATTAACGCTCCTGTTGATGCGTCCGAATGCATGTGCCTTCTCACGATATTCCACTACCAAGGGTAAGAAGTCATCTCCAGCTCCTGCCGGCGCCTGTCTGTCACTGACCGCTGTGCCCAGAACTAAACAACCTCCCTGCCGCCCCACGGCCGCGCCATCACACTGCGTTGCCAATACACCAGTTCCTAAGACTAAATTTTGCATGGGGTTGCCGTAGTCAACCACGGCCGCCACGCGGCACAATGGTTCGTTCTTCAATCGGACTTGCCCCGGGCTCTTTTTGCGAGTACGCTTGACGCTGGATGAGAACGAGCGCACCGATGCCTCGTCGCTCGCTTCTGAGACGGAGAACGGAGGCTTGAGGCGCCCTGGGGGCACGGACGGTCTCCGCGTGCGAGGCAGCGCTAGCCCGCAAGCTTCCCGTACCCACTTACGACCTGTCACGCATCCAATGCGTAACATTCTTTCGTAACCCTCTGTGGTGGACATATGCATCGGTTTCAGTTCAGAATGTTGTGATTTCTTTAAGACTTCAGACCTTTGTACGCTCAATGTTCTCACGCACGCAATGCACAAGGAAGAGGTCTCTAACCAGATCGATCGCTCACTCGCCACGGGCATCCCATCCCGATTCACTTGGGTGCGCTGTATGAAACTGACTCAACGACGACGACGACGAGGATTTCATGTGAGTACAGAAACTCGAAGACATGGTGAGTACCGGGGTTTGCAGGTGTCCTCGACGCTCCTCTCGACCTAAGCCCTCGGGGTCAAAGCGTCTGACACGTACTTCCCACAGCCAAGTGACCCCTGTCTGCTATGTCATCTTTATTGGCAGTATTCGCTCTGTACTGACATTTCCAGGGAGTCCACCTACAGCAAATGTTCCGTGTACATGCCCGACATAATAATTTCTCCCCTGCCAAAATCACAATTATTCGCAAGACATCTCGCAGTGATAATCATGTGATATGACTTTATAAGTAGATATGGATGAATGGCTGTACCCTCTACATCGTAATCCGTACGTCTAATGATGAAGGCCTATTGTAAGTGCTCAGGTCAAGTAATGAGACTTGTGAGACTTTCGTCTGTTGTCTCATCCGTATTTAATTTTCTTCCACGCCATATTTTCTTGAATCATGACAGAGCATGCGGTTTTCCCTCTCTTTTTCAACCATAGCGACACTCAGCATTGTTCAGCTCGCCTCCTGTTCCATTCGTGGAGCGAGTGGATTCGTTTCGTCAGGAGCACCCAAAAAACTATTCTGGACGCGTTCAGCTAGCTTTTCCGCAGTAGGTGCCCGATCCCGTTCAACGACGGTACCTTCCATGCTTTTCAGTCGCATGTTTGCTACACAAGCACAAGACCCGGCCACGAATTTGGCCGCGAAGCCGGCTTTAACTAAAGTGAAAACCGAGGAGGAATGGAAGCAAATTCTGAGCCCCACTGCCTTCAAGGTTCTCCGGCGCAAAGCCACGGAGCCTCGAAAAGTAACCGTGGCGAAAGGGGGCTGGGATGACCACAATGCCAAGGGGACATACGTGTGCACAGGGTGCAAGACGCCTCTATACACGTCGGCCATGAAGTTTGATTGCGGGTGCGGCTGGCCTGGTTTCTGGACGAACATCAAAGACGCCGTCTACGAGCAGCGAGACGCGGACGGCTTTCGGTGCGAGATCCTGTGTTCAGAGTGCGACGGGCACCTTGGGCACGTTTTCCGCAACGAAGGCTTCGGAAATCCGCCTCCGGATGAGAGGCACTGCGTAAACTCAGTGTCTGTGGGCTTCGTGCCCGAGGGGACCGATGCGGTCCACCCCTGCACGTACGAGGGCCCCGTGTACGAATGAGGTCGCTGATAACACTGGAAAATAGATAAAACAGACCAAAGAGTCTTCTTCTGTCGAGCACATGGCTGTAGTCGCAGGGGGCCAGGGAATGTGCAGGGGATTTTTGATTTGGTGAACCATGGTAGTGGACGTCCAACGCTGTATTTCTCTTCCCACAATAGAGCATGGGTCTCCTCTAAAATCAAGAGCTTTCTTCAAGCTTTGATAGGGGATTATGGGAGTAGTCACTTACAAATGGCAGACAATGCGCTGGAACTCAGACTCATGGCTTCTTTGCCTTTTCCGCTCAGCACGAAAGAAAAATTCTTCATTTCAACCCGTCCCCATCTTCCTTTTCTCGTATTCTTCGGTGTCCTTCCTTCGATATATGTTTAATCTCTCCCACCTTTTTAATGCCGACCTAGTCGTGACCACGTCACTAATTTCACGTCATGCCTCCACGCTTATGTCTTCCCTAAATACCAGCGTGGTGTGAGCCAGCAGGCCTTGTGGTCTCCGCTTCTCGGCAGCACCTTTTTAACTCAAACTACAGCTGTCGGTGCCTCGACAGCCGCCGCTGCTTCCGAACACGGCTCATCGCAGTCGCTTAGGCCTGTGGCGTTTTCCGTCGCATATAGGACCTTAAAGATCTCTTCGATCAGAAGAGACGCCTCCTGCGAGAAATTCTCATCCGCTGCTGCTTGCCGTTCCTGCAGCATTTCCTCCACTACTGTCAGTTTCTCGAAGTAAAAGTCTCGCTCCTTTTCCAGGCCCTCGATGGTCGCCTGCAACGTCGTGTTCTCCTGCGCCAAGTTCTCCGCTTTTCGCAGTAGCGCCTCGTCCGCCACAGTTGCGGCGGCTGCCGTCGTGACATTTCTCCCGCCATGACTCGACGATGTAGCAATCGCCCCGCCGCTGTTTTCCTTGTCGCGGGCGCCACCATTGCCCGAGGAGCTGCCAGTGCTGCTACCAATGCTTCGAGATGAAGGTCGGCTTTTAAGAGAATTGCTTGGTATATTTCCCGTCCGCGTGCTTGAGCAGAAGGGAGCAGCCGCAGGAGGCATGGTGCGGGCAGGTCCTCCGGCGCCTTTGCCTCCGGCGCGGGCAACCACGGGGTCGTAGTCGAGGGCGGGATTGTTGAGCTCATAGAACCGCTTGAACCATTGCATAAATTCTAAATTATCCTGGTATTTAGCACGCACCAATTTCTCAACTGGCAAATGCTTGTCAATTTGAAGCTTGGTGAATGCAGTTTGGAGAAGCTTATAGTTACTAAGGAACTCGTAGTCCAACTTGGCTTCCCAATTAACTTTATTCAAAGGCACCTTTCCCGGATAGATGCGGTCTAGTAGCTGGCAGGCCACAGCACCTGAAGCTGTCTGCTCAACTTTGGTGAGATTCAGCTGCAATGTTTCATTTATCCAGTCAACAATTTCCTTGCGGCCCACGAAGTAACCTGCGTCCATCATGCCTGTCGGAAGGTGTTGTGTAACATGAGCAACATGGTACGACCAATCGATCGCCGACATTGATGTTACGATGCAATGAAAAGGAGCGGTAAGCGGCAAGGCAAAGCGGAAAATAGGGGACCTGGAGAAACACAGAGTGGGGCCAAGCAATTCCGTGATAAGTTGGGGTCGGGGTGCTACCGGACAAGTGTATACAAGACGCGACGAAGAATAGTTGCTTCGAAAATTCAGGCAAGCTACATTACGTCTTTACTTGAATAAAGCGCACGATTGCCTGAAAGCATTCAATTATACGAACGGAAAGAGCACCACTAGGCCACTAGGAATGCCACGTTAGGAGTCGAGATGTTGTCAGGAGTTTGGACGTCCCAAAGACTACTTCAAAGCCTACCGATTGACGTTGTCATCTTGTAACCCTTTTTGCTTTGCTTGAATCGTTGATAGATAGAAAAGTGCTTGCCTGGTGAGGAGCAAAGACGGCAAAGGCGAGGTTTCTGTTTCATATGGTTGTTGAGATGTCACGTCAATTTTGGGGGAAGCCTCCGAAGACACGATTGACCACGTTGGTAAGAGCTGTCCCTTCCGCGGAATTCACACACACAATGTAACGCACACCAGTCCCTCCCCCAAGCAAGCGCTGTGCCTTCCACTTCGCATGCGGGAGGCAAGGCAAAATCTGCCATACAGTTGCACGGGGTCCCGGGCGGGCCCACGGCGTCGGCGAGTTGCCCTTTCCTTGGCGAGGCCTGGGACCCGAAGGAGGAGGTGGAGATAAAGGGCATCACGGGCGGGAAGAGGTGAAGGCAGGGGTGGGCTTGCATGCATGCCTGACGTCGAAAGTCCGAGAGGAGGGACGGCAGAAAGGCAAGGTAGACAAAAGGGGGCGGAGGGTAGAGGGGAGCATTGGCGTGATCCGCCCTGTTTCTATGTTCCTCGAGCCGGGTGCGCCTTTCGGGTAGCGAGGAAAGCCAGGAGGATCAAGCACAATGTATTTTAAGGTTTTTTTATTATTTGTAGAATCATCTTCGTGCACTTACGGAGTCGAAACTCACAATGTCACAGTGCTAAAGAAGATGCTGGTGCATTGCCATCTCGCCGGTCGACAGAGATTGCTCCTGCGGTCCGGCTCCCCCAAGCCCTCTCTGTTGACATTGCTCCGTTTTTTTCGCCGTCTCCCATTAGAGCGCAGTCTCAGCACTGATGACGGCAACACTACTCACAGCGGTACTATAAAATTGGACAGTCAGCGCCGCGTCTTGCAGCGTTGTGACGAGTTGCAAAGCTATCTTCAGCCCATCAATGACCGTTTGCGAGGGCCTCTGGAAAAATGTAGCGACAAGGCACCTTTGCTTCCGTTCGTATTTTTGCTGGGCAATCACAGTAGTGGCAAGAGTTCTTTCGTCAATTATGTGTGTAATAGGCCCATCCAGACAGCAGGTGTCGCGCCGACAGATGACAGCTTCACCATCATCGCTCCCGGACCTACGGACATCGATCAGGACGGCCCTTCGACCATCGGCGACCCCGACATGGGCTTTGCAGGCCTTCGCCACTTTGGGCCCGACCTGATCCATCACACTCAGCTCAAGATCCGCGCGGGCTTGGCGACAACCGAATTCATGCTCGTGGATTCACCGGGAATGATCGACAGTCCACATGCCTCCGCAAGCCAGCCGAGCCCCTCCTCGCTCATCAGCGCCTCAGACAAGGGAGACAATACGCGTTCTGCCAGAAATCACTTGGATCGCGGCTACGACTTTCAAGGCGTCTGCAGGTGGTTCGCTGACCGCGCCGACGTGATTCTTCTCTTTTTCGACCCTGATAAACCGGGGACTACAGGGGAAACGCTGTCCATCCTGACCCAGTCTTTGGCGGGTATGGACCACAAGCTCTACATCGTACTGAATAAAGCTGATCAATTTAGAAAAATCCACGACTTTGCTCGAGCTTATGGCTCCTTGTGCTGGAATCTGTCCAAGGTCATTCCTCGAAAAGATTTGCCCCGCATCTATACCATGTGCCTGCCAGCAGCGTATCAGCGACAGCAAACTTCCCGTTCACCAAGACCCGCGGCCTTGGGTATTGAATCAGAGATAGAGGGCCCGTCGTCGGGGCTAGGACTGGCAGACCTGGAGAGGAGTCGGGAGGAAGTTGTGGGCGAGGTGCTGAAGGCCCCTAAGCGCCGCATCGACAACGTGATCACTCGTCTCGCTGATTCCGTCCATCTTGTGCAAATGCACGCTTTAGTCCTGGAAGCTCTCCGCAACGACTTTGCTCGTGAGCTTTGGAGATTTCGAGCGGGCGCTGCGAGTCTATGCCTAGCTGGCATGGGAGCTGTTGGGGGGGGTATGTACTTGGGAGTGGCGTTCCAGACCATATTGGCTTTTTCTGTGTTGTATGCGCTCGGGGCCGGAGGCTTTGTTTACGCCAATGAAAAGATGCTGAAAGAGCATGCAGCCGTTCTGGCCAGCCCCGAGGGCCTGAGACTGATTTTTGAGCGCCTGTATGCGCGGCCCGTAATGGAGGGCGACGAGTTTGTGAACTCCTTGTGGAAGCGCACGTTTCCGTCTCTGCAGATCATGCTGAACACGCAAGTGGGGCGGGACTTAGGAAAGCTTCCCAAGGTAAGCAAAGCGGAGCTCCAAGAGATTCAGTGCATACTCGAGGAGGACGTTCCCGCGCTCCGGCGTCTCGCCGCTCCTGTGTCTTGGACCTTTAGCAAGTACACCAAAGACAGGGACGGTATGCCGGAGAGAGGTGGCAAATTTGGTGAAATCGGCCAGGTTCGCCCGTACTGTCATGGTAGACAAGGGAGAAATCATGCATCGACGCATGAAAATTACCATTCGTGGGGAAGAGCGTGCTTCCTTCCTTAAAGTAATGGAAAGAGAAGGAAATTATAGTAGTCGGGTGCACGTTTCCATTTTAAAAAAAAGTATCTTGAAAAAAAACTTTGTCAGGCTACTGATTATCGATTGCGATCTAGCTAGAGCGAACGCACGCCTTTTGTCAATTGGAAGACCTCTTACAATGTGTACATGGCAATGGAAGCCTGGACAAATTACTCCACACGAGGATCATAAGAGCTTTGCCGATTACACAGGAAAGTCCCATACCACGTTGTGAGCCCATGTTGCTCAGTCGTGACAACCCTATCTGTCATCCGTGCCGACCCTTTTCTTGCTCTCGATCAACTTGACCTTTGCATTCTCGTCTTCTTTTCCCTCCTTGCCTTCCACGGAGGCACAAGCACAGGGCTCTGGCCCCTCAAAAGACCAGTATTCCTCCACCCAACCAAGGGTCTCCTCATTCCCCTCGTTAGTCACTTCTGCTTCCCCCTGCCCGCCTGCCTCGCCGTCGAAGCATGTAGCCTCCGCCGGTGGCCTTGGGGCAGGCTCGGATGAGCCGACGGCTGAGGACGGAGGGGAAGACGTAGTGGACGCCAACTCCGATGGCGACGGTAATGGCGGGGAACATATCAGCGTGGATGAGGGTATATATATCTTCGGCGGATATATCAGCGTGGATGAGGGTATATATATCTTCGGCGGATAACTGTCTCTACCATTTACCTCCACATTACGCATGGTTTGACGCTGCTGATACATAGGCGCGGTCGTACGGGGCTTTTCCACACCAGACGGCCGTTCACGGGCTTCATGCGAGAGTGCCTCGTCTTCATGCTGTGCGTAGCTCTGCTCTAGCTCGTGGATGCTCTTACTTCGTAAAGGGTCCCCGGCGTGCGAAGATGAGAACACATTTTCGGACGAGCCATGTCTTGAGAGGTCCCACACGGGGGGGACTTTCCCGCTTCCCACCGCCAAGTGGTCTTCCTGCGAAGTTTCCCCGGATGTTTTCAAAGCGAGGCCCGACGTTGCAGAGGAGGAGGAAGAGAGATTGAAGGAGCTCTCTGAAGAAATGACAGGCGTCGAGATCGTGGGGGCCGAGGACGTTGCTCGGCGAGAGCGCGGCTTCTGGCGTTTCTGCAAGGTCCGGAGGCCAAAAAGCAGGGCGAGAATCGCCACAACGATTGCGCTTACGCCAGGGGCGACAGAGCGAAGGAATTGAAAATGAAGTTTTTGCATCGTGACGACGCCAATATACAGGTCCTCATCTTTCAAAGCGAACAGTGGGAAGGAGGTAGACGACAATGCTGGAACGTGAAAGCGAAGCGAGCGTGGCGACGGTTTGTATCCTTGACATTGCCTGAAATTGAGGACATAAGTCCCTGGATTAAGACGCGACAGCGTGTTGGTGGACGTCAAAGCGACTTGATAAAAGAATCCATGCGAGCGGAAAACGTATGCGGCGGGAGACTTGTACTTGATGTCGACGTCGCACAGGGTTATACGCCGTGACACTACTTCCTCTCCGTCCATCGCCTCTCCTCGCCCGACTTCCTCTTGTTTTTTGTGATCTTGCGCCGTATTATCACCAGTCCTGTCGGCCCAGCGTACGCTGAAAAGTCGCGATGTTGTGTCGACTGTGACTGAAGCCATCGTCTGGCATCGAATAATGCAGCTAGTCTGGCCCCTGTGGAGTAGCAAATGAGCACAGGCGTCAGATTCAGTAGGTCAGGTAGCATGAAGCACGTAAGCTGGCCATAGTGTGGCGCCGCGTTTCGTCTCACGCCTAAGCACCCAGGGTGTCCAGGAACTCATGTGAGAGAAGTCGAGCAGGTAGAGAGAGGCGTCGCCGATGGCGAGCTCCGTCATGGGCGAGAGACGGGCGACGAGGCGGGCCTCTCGCGGCGCAAACATTAGCACGTCGAGAAGGGAAACGCGATCGTCACAGCCTCTCTATCTGTGCATAGGCCTACACAATCATAGGCCATTCTTGGCCTGATATCGGTGCGTAGTCAACTGCCTGGGCGATCACGGGGCGGCCCATTGCTTTCAACAAGCTATTAGTCGAGTCCTTTATCATGCGGAGGCGTCGGGACCCGACAAAACTGCTCGCTCACTTCATTCAAGAAAAGAAGAAAATTGCCTTTCTTGTGGGTGCAGGCCTTTCCGCCGCCTCGGGCGTGCCAGTTTTTCGTGGTGAAGATCCGAACGCTATTTGGGTCAAGCGGGTTACCTCCATGGGGACAAAAGCTGCTTTTCTGCGTGATCCCGTGACGTGGTACAACGAATTTTGGTTTCCGCTCTTCAAACACCAATACACGCGAGCTTCTCCGAACGCGGGTCACGAAGCTCTCGCTCGCTTGAGTAACTTAGACCCAAACCTTTTGGTTGTCACGCAGAATATCGACTCGCTGAATCGACAGACTCGCGAGGCGTGGGCTCACCAAGACAAACTTGTCGAGATCCACGGCCGGCTTGGATTATACCATTGTTCTAGCAACAATTACTGCATTTTAGCGAACGAGACCTGGGCACAAGCTATCGATGTGTTCGGTCCTGAGCTTGCCGAGCAGATCGAGGGCGGTGGTGCCGACAGCTCGGATCCTGTGGTTTTGACGCACGTGCCGCGATGTACAGAATGCGGAACTGGTTATATGATGCCCTTGGCACTCATGTTTGACGAAATGTATGATAGCCACGCATTTTATCAGAGCGATAAGGCCTTGGCGGCATTTGAGGAGGCCGACGCTTTGGTGTTTGTCGGTACCTCCTTTCAAGTCAATATCAGCAACCTTGCAATCGAGGCTGGGCCCCGAAAACGGGGCATACCCATTTTCAATTTCAACATTCGAGATGGGCTAGCGAAAGGAGGAGGAAGACGCTACGATGTTTTTAACATTATTGGTCCTGCCGAGGAGACGCTGCAGAAACTTCTCGAGCAAGTCGAGGCCTGCTTGGAGAAGGATAGCCTCGGGCGAGTCGAAACAGAAAAGCATCGAGAGGTGCTGGGAGGCACACTCTGCGTTGGGAAAGCAGATTGTCGAACTACACATGAAGTTGGGAACACTGTGTCAAATCACGTGGTCTGCAACACGTGTCCATCGCAGCCCTCAGCAAACGTTCCTGCGACGCCATTTACTTCGAGCGACCAGCCAGGCCAAGCCAAAAGCGGACCCTCCTACGCATTTGAGACATTTCCTCAGCCGATTTTTCCTTTCCCATTTTCAGAGGAAGACGTGGAAATTGATTTCAATCCTTGCTACGGCCGGTTGTCTCACCCAGATTCTAGGTTGGAAGCAAATATTGATAGCACTTGGGATAGACTCAGTGAAGAAAGAGAGGCACAGGGGTGCTCTGCCCTTTTCAATGCGGTTAAATTTCGACTGGCTGGCTGTCTTTTAGTGAAAGAAGGAGAAGCGCGTCCAATGAAGCTTTTGCTGGAGCTGTGGTTGACGGATTACAAAACAGCGCGCGGCACCAATCATGCTTCGATTGCGCCTCTTCTGCAGGCAGACGGACTTGCCACCCACAAAGACGCACAGGTTTACCTTTCCCAGAAGTTAGGTGTGAGTGCCATTTTATGTACGCAAGACGGGGACTTGGTGTTCATTGAACGAAGCACCAAAGGTGTCGCAGATTTCCAGGGCTATATCGACACGCCAGGCGGACACCCAGAGCCAGGGAACCTAGGCCTGGTATTCCCACTGTCTCCTCCTTCAGCATTTACACTTATTCAAACGTTGCATGACCCAGCAAATGCCGCGCTGTTGAAACAACGCATCCGTCATGAGATCTTCACATCGGCAGCTCAAGAGGTCGCTGACGAGGTGGGAGTGCCGCTAGACAAGTTGGAAACTCCCAAGCTTTTGGGGCTGGTGAGACAGCTCGAGTTCGGCGGTGTTCCAAGCCTGACTTTCTTGGTAAATTGTCAATGTCGGACTTCGGATGTGCACAAATATTATGCGGCAGGACCTAAGGAGGGCAATGAATCTACCAAACTGCTGTTCATAAATAAACAAGGTGTTACAAATTTTCTGACAATCCCAGACTTGAAGCTTGCACCTGCGGCACGAGGAAGCCTGGAACTCTTCATAGAACACACTTTGTAACTTATCACTTTAAATGCGCACTGATATGGACTCGAGAGTATAGGCCAAAAGGGAAGCAAACTTGCTGAAATCTCCCTTATGTGATGTATGTAGAGTTGAAATTGTCCGTCCCCATTGTACAGAGTTTTCTAAGAACCATCTTCCTAATCGCAATGATGCCAAGAGTAGCAGCATCTTTTTTGAGCCGGTTGAAAATAGAGAGAGTGTGAAACAGTGCCAAAGATACCACATTTTAAGGCTTCAAATACCTTGCAAATATCATTTGTAAGTGTGCCGGACAAGAGGACGAAATTGAGGTGAGTTGATGAAGGACATTCTCAGATATTTACATTATGCCGTGAGAGCCTACATCGTAAGGTCGGTCCTTCCCGTGACTGCTGTCTGGTCAGAAAATTCTCACTTTAATTTGGTCCGCAAGCGGAGCTCATATGGACTCTGACATGTCATTCATTGTTTCCACCGTAAGCTTGCTACTCTTTGGTCGAAATCATAATTTTTAGATTCCTCTGTAAACGTTCTCGGGGGAAAGGAGGTTGAACAAGTTGCCGAAGGCGCACGAAAGGGTCAAATGAACTGTCCTGGCCCTTTTCCTTACATTTCACGGATGATTAGCAATCTTGCTTTTTTAAGTTTTTTGGGGTTTTTTAATGTTCACTTTTTCCATAGCAATGTACCATGAAGATCGGTCAATTATGCTGCTGTTTTCGGATGGTATTTCCACATTAGTTGGGCGGAAGACCGACATTTGCTGGCGGAGACAAGCTAAGCAACTTTTCCAAGCTTGGAAACGCCTTTCTAATTCGCTCATGCATTCCAAAGTACTTGCTTGAACCCAGAAGGTGCATCAAGTTACCAAGCCGTCAAGCTGTCTGTGCAGCTCTGCATCGAGTAATTTGCGGGCTCAGTCACTAACACGACTCGGCGATGATCTTGGCCGGGCTCTCGCGATTCAGTACACCATCCTGTCAGCGTCTTCACACATGTCACACGACAATTCAATGTTTACAGGAATTTTGATGCAGGGAAACTGCCATGATATCCACTTGTCACTGGCGTCCGAAATAGTTGTGGCTGCTTGCCCGAAAGATAGAGTTTTACGGGTGATAGACGTAGCAACTGGGACAACGTACTCAACCTTTGGAGATACAGCCGCTTCGGGCCTTGCTCCCGTCCGCGGAACACAAACATCCGAAGGATTGGGCACAGGGGGCGACTACGTCATTTCAAGTCAACTTTTTGAGCAAGCCCTGGTTTTTCATCGCTGGGGCAAGGCTCAGCCGCTGTTGAAATGTCGGGTGTCAGAGTCAGTGGGGCCCGTCGTTACTACACCAGACGGATTCTTCTTGCTCGCGGGGGGGCGATCAGGCCAAATTTATGCGTGGGAGATAGCTTCAGGTTCCCTTGTAGCGAATTGGGATGCGCACTACAAGGCAATTAGTTGCATGGTCATGACAAGTGATGGCGGCTTTTTGATCACAGGCTCGGAAGATACTACTGTGCGGGCGTGGGCCCTTTCGGACATATTGGCCGCCGAGCGCACAAAAAACGATGGAACGAAAACAGGTGAGAGAAACACATAAATACGGCGGTATTCCTCAGTGTGGGGTCTACGTAAGACCTCGAACGTGAGTGCTTGTGGCCCCAATGACGGACAGGAAGCGGAATGACGACCATGTGATGCGAACACGTATATTTTACGATAGCTTGACTACCATGTGAGAGCATTGAACAAACTGATATAATGAGACTGATGGTCGACCAACGTTCGTGGTAGTATCGGGGGATCAAAATTTTCCATATCACCCACTGCGCAATCGCAGATTCTGCAATAACGTTATAAAAATGACATATCTATTTACTCGAGGCATTATATTTTCACATGACACTACAGCTTGCATTCGTCCTTTCTGCTCTTGGTCCAATCATTCCTTGCCGGTTACGGGCTTACACTGCGGGCAGGGAGGCCCGACCTGTCGGATTGTCTCCTGCTCCTTAGACCACCGAGTGCATATCTATGAGCTAGCGAACAAAGATGGGGCCCTGTGTACGCTTCAGGCGCCGTCAGGGGTAGCATGCACGTCCCTGGATCCAGGAGAGAAGCACTTATTAGTTGGTGGGACAATGGGCGATATCTTTGTCATTGATATGGACGTGGTATGCCAGGCACGGACGGCGAGTCGCACTCTTGTGCAGTTTGTGGGAACAGTCGGACCGATTGAAAGCAGCAAGGAAGATTGGAGAAGGCTGGCGGGTCATCAAAAGGCGGTGATGGCTCTCACCTTCACCTGGGACGGGCGAATCGCGTTGTCAGCGTCGGAGGACGGTAGTTTGCGATGGTGGCACATGGACAGTCGCCAGTGCGTCAGGAGAGTGACATTTGACAATGGCGGCCCTTTAACTGGTCTCCTTCTGCTCCCGCGTCCCGCAGCTTTGCTTCACGTTATGCCTAAAGTGGTGCTTCCAGCACCGCTTCAGCCGTTAAAAAAATATGGCGCCATCTCCGTAACTAATGAGAAAGATGACTTGATCTTTTTGAACACCAGGACTCCAAAATGCAAGACACCGGACCCTTACCGTACGGAGTGTACGTCACTATTGCTTTCCTTCGAAAAGCTATACGATGCGGCGCTAATGACAAGGGATGCCACCTTTGAAGAAGTGGGAGAGCGTTCCAGAAAGCATGACGCGTCGATCAATGTGAGTATTCAGGGATCAAGTAAATTCTCTAACGCGGATAATTGCCTGGATGCGGGAATCAAAGCCGCCAGAAAGAAGTCCAAGCGACAAATAAGAAAAGATCGAATTGTGGGACAGACTTGTAGGCAAAAAAAGTAAAATGACAGCTACGTAGTGCGATAAGGATAGTAGATGTGTTTTCAAACATCTTGAAAATAGGCAGCTTTCAAACATGACTCTACCCCGGCAACTTCTGTCATGTCATTCACCACTCTTTTACCTTCCAAGTTCATATACGGAGATGCGCTCAAAAAATGAAAACCAAGCGTAAGCCATCGTGAGCGCAAAGAAGGATAAGATGACAAGCCAATTACTTAGGCGCACCGGCATGTCCTCTGTCAGCTGCGCCCGTGCCAATGCCAGAGTGGTCAAACCAAAAGCAACAAAATAGCTTTGGACCGCCGCACGGCGCATATTTCCATCAGTTACACCTCTGAGAACGAACAAAAGATACGCTTGTGCCAAAAGGAAGCAACCGAAAACTCGCATTGTTACAAACGCGACACGCGCCGTACCACCTTCATGACGGCTGTGGAAGCCCTCCGAGGAGTGGTGGAGAAGATACACGAGTACTTCCGGAAACAAGGCGCTGAGAAGGCCAAGTGTAAACATGATGCCGGCGTGAATTGCGAAAAGCTTGTTTACTCGCTTCTTTGCGTCTCTACCTTGGCCGAAAAAGGAGCCTGCGCTAAAAGTTGATGAATGAGCACGAGCTGATGTCGAAGACATGCGGTGCATGGCAGCCTTTTCCAGTGCCTATCTTGTCACTGCCTCCACAATAATTGACTTATTGTATTTATGTGATAAGAGAGAGCTAAAGTAATCAAAAATGACTAGTTTTCAGGTTTCATGGTAGCTCCTTGCCATCGCGCAGGCGCTTCCTTGTCCCTGTAGGTTCTCCTTGCTCTTTTTTGGGGGCCGTATCCCCAACTAGATGAATTACTCACCGACAATGATGGTTGGTACACAAAACATCCGGGAAATTACTGTTAGCGTGAGACATCGTTCACAATGAGGCGGGCATGAGGACAACAGGGAATTCGCGCCCGCCCCCTCGGCGATATTCGGGGCTTTGTACGATCCGATCTGTTCGCTCCTAGTCGTGCCGCCCTCGTATACAACACGTCCCCACGAGATCGATATCCACACCGCTCGTTGTCTCTAATACTTCTTCATTAAAGTCATTTAACAAAATCACAAGACAACAAAAACAAAGGGCCACAAGTACCAAATTGTGCCACTTGGTATGTTTTCTCTCTCAGTGTTGACAAGCTATTTGAACAAAATTTACATGTACACCCCCTTGAGCCTTCACCGGTCTCAATCGAGGCGAAGATTTCATACCTGAACACGTGAGTAAATACTGCTACTACTACTTCGGCTACTGCCACTCACTTGGGCATGTCCCATTGCCCGTGACTCCTTTTACACGATAAACAGGCGTAGAAATGCCTCTGGTCTAGTCAGTACTTTAATTCGTCTTCTTTGACGAGGTTAACCGCGATCCAACATCTGTTCTCCCATTTGATCTATCGCCCTGCTTTTTTTCCTTTGATATTTTTTCCATTTCTTGTCTCTGCAGACAGACGCGCAGAAAAATGCCTACTACGATGAATGCGAGCCCGCTCATCCACATCCACCATTGTAATATATCGTCAAACTCAAGTTTTTGAAAATTTTCTACTGCTTTGACACTCTTGGCCAGCTGATGGGCCGTGTTAATGAGTGATATAACCTCGTTGCGTTGGAAGGAAAGGCTGCCCTCAAGAGTTCTATCCTCTGGTCTCCCTAGCACAATTTTGATAGCGGTGCCCAACCCCAGAATCTGTAATTTGCCCCAAAGGCGACATTTTTCACATCCAACGCAATCCATGACACGCGAAATGTTGTGGAAACGGACAAAAAAATCCTGTCGCAGCTTGTGCAACTCGCGCTCTTCCTCTGCAGCGGCCTCAGCCCCGTCTGTCAAACCTCGAGGTTGAAACATGCCGCTCTCGTCGAATGCCCGGTGGCATTGATCTGCGGTGCTAGTATTGGAAGATGTGCGAACAAGGTTTTGAACTGCACTACGTACACATTCATCATCTTCCGAGTTGCCCGTGTCGTAGTCGTAAAGCAGCAGCTCAGGTCCAGCCTTGTTTATGGCACGCAAAAGGAAAAGATAGGTGAAATACAAATTGTGAATGCGCTCCGGATGCTTGCCCACTTTCTCCACGAATAGTGCTGTGTTAGGAAACCAGCAGTCTTGAGCCTTGTCGTAATATTCCAACGCCAGATGCGTGGAGATAGAGGACTGCAGGCCTGCGATGAGACGATAGAAGACGCGCTTTTCCAGGCAATGTCCACCTGCCTCCAGCTCTCCTGGTGACAGTTCAAAACAATTTTCATAAACAGCATTCCATGCGCGACGTGCCGAAGGTCCTGCATATCCCGTAAAACGTTCAGGGTTGCGCAAGAGATTGATGTATGTCATCCCCTGGTCCTCCTCTTCCTGTTCGATCCAAACCCGAGCGTTGTCGCCCTCTTCCCACCCAGCAAATGCATCCACGCCTACCATAGCTTCCTTCCGATCGACCGCGCCCAGATGCATTTCCATTCTGTCAGTAGCCGTGTCTGATTCTTTGAGGCATTCCCGCACTGCCCGACCCTCCGCATCTCGGTCGATCCACACCGGTGGGATCTCGTGGGCTTCACATTCCAATACGGCGCAGTCTCGGATGGAGCACATCATATCCTCGTGCCAAAAGGGGCAATCTTTGTTCAAATTCACTTTGAAATATCGAAAGAAGGTACGTTGGGCTAGATCTGTCAGAAGCGGAAAAAAATGCAATATAGTGGCCTGATTGACTGTATCAAAATCGCAGCCACAATCTCCTACGGATCCGACTAAATCACAGGTCTGACAGACGCGGGAGCGGAAGAAACTCAAGGCATGGAGACTCGTTAGCCTTTTTCCGCCCTGCAGTGGGATTTAATGTAAAAATCGTGAGAAGTCGATCAAGCATTAAGTTTTTGAGGACACGATACCGAGGTTTACAACATACTTCGCAAGAAAGAATCTACAGCAGTGCCTACTTACCTCAGTTTGGGCGTACAATTGCCCCACAAGGAGGAAAATCCCCCAGAAGAAAAGCAGACGCGGCTTCAGCATCCACCACATTTCGATCAGAAAGTATTGGGAAGTAGGAACCTGCGGGTGCTTGGCATGTGTTTCACGTAAGTCGTATGCATACCAGTTCAAGTTTTGCTCAATCCGGATCGGCAAAACATCAAGTATGTCATTTCGAGCACTTCACATGCTAGGTCTTTCCATTTACACAGTGGTGCATGCATTGATGCAAGTCCGGGATGCCCGTCACTCTGTGGAACTAATGCAAGTAGCTCACGGTAACGGCCCCCTGCTCGCCGACAACTTGTAGGTCGTCGGAATGGAACTATCGAACTCGATCTAGGTCCCAAACTTGTAAAAGAAGATGCCGAATGCAGCGGGAAAACAAAAAATGCTAGCATACACAGAACAAGATAGTCTAAAATAATTGATTAACTACTTCGGACGCAAATCACATTCTCTGAAGGGCCTTCAGCTGAGGCAGTATCCTTTACTGAGGCGGCGTAAAAGCGAGACGAGCACCACGAGGTCTTCCGGCTATTGACCCATTTTCACTAAGTTTCCCTGAATGACAGTGAATTTTAGCTCGTCATGGGCTCGTTACATGGCGCACGCATGACTGTCTGTTTTTTTATACCGACAGGTGTACAATTTTCCATCTCGTCATGGCCAATTATCCGAATGCCGAGGCCCGGACAATGTGGATCTCCCCAAAATTGCTGGGTATGGAGCTTTGTTACCTCTCGACCGAGTTGATACTTCACAAAGCTGTGAGAACATGTATATACCTGAAATTGATCTCGTCGCTGTAAATGATAGACAAAGCAGGACATCATTTTTTTTCGGCATTCAGCTTTTAAAATACGTCGCAAATGCCTGTTGAATCTGCGTTCATCGATCAGAAGACGTAGCACTCTAAGTGCGTAACCACAAGATTTTATTTTTCAGCTTGTTTTGAGATTTCTAACGTTTATGTGATTTAATAAATTCGAATTCGAGCGGGGCCCTCCAAATGCCAGGCTAGTTTTCAATATAAATTAGAATTTAAAGTCTGCAGCTCGTTAAAGTTTTAGTGATAGGACGTAATTAAAAAACTTATTACTTTATCCCGTTGCTATATTACCAAAATATCCGCGCTTCGGGGACATTACACCTAAATATTGTCGAATGATAGAAATGTGTCTGCTAGGGACCTTTCCTGTGCGCAGATAATTGCTGAGTTGAAATTGGTTAAGAAAATCTCCATAGAGAGAAAAAATATGCAATTCACACTTCTCTTGCACCACAGGCTTTCCTGCTCACCACGCCCTACGTGAGGCATGCTTGCATTAGCACAAGCGGATTCCGGACAACATAACATAAATAAAACTGATCTAGTGTTTAGAATAGTATAGAATGACCACGTTGAATCATGAAGGATGATTTTTAACACCAAGTGATCATCGTCTTTTATACACGACGAAAGAGTTTTCAATTGTCACGCTTAATTGTGCAATGCACCGTCGGAGACTCCTTGTAAGGATACCCGGAGGCAAATGCACGAGAACCTCGCTAGGGAGCAGACCAGCATTACAGCAAGTTGCGAGCAAGTGGTAGAAGCGGCGAGCAGTACCAACCATGAGATGCCCCTCAGTGTTTTCACAGGTACGATTTAAGTGCGTGCAAAACGTTTTGATCACATGAATCGAACGAACGAGCCGCGCTCCTGCAAACTCACGTGACCATTTCGTCCTAGGCTTCCTGACCTAGAGGTGTGAAAAACACAAAATGTCTCATAACTGTTTCTTTTCAGGAATAGGAAAGCGGGGAGAGAAGCACGTAGGCCGCAATATATGCAATCGTAAGGGTTGTGTATCTTTTATGCTAGTATTAGATAGCTGCAGCGTCGGACAAGGAGATGGAAGACGAGCCGCCTGAGACGCGATTGCGCAATTACCAGCAAGAAGCCTTGGTAAAGGCCCGACGCACTAACATTGTTATGTGTGGTGCGGCGGGGATTGGTAAGACCCATGTGGCCATGTCCTTGCTGCGTGAGGCGGACTATAGCGACGGGAAAGTAGCATTTTATCTAGCTACCACACGGCATCTTGCTGAGCAACAGTGGCAGCGCATATGTAATGGTACGGCTTTGCTCACAAAGCTCTGTGTGGGAATGGAGTATGATCTGTTGAGCAAGAGCCAATGGCAGACGCTTTTCCGACAAAATCAGCTTGTGGTCTGCACACCACAGATCTTGCTTAATGTGCTTGACAAGGGACACCACTACATTACGCTGCAGCGCATCAATTTGCTCATTCTTGACGAATGTCACAAGGCGCGCCGAAATCATCCTTATGCTCTACTGATGCACCAGTACGGGCGCGGAATCGGTAAAGGGCCTTTGCCAAGAGTTTTCGGTATGACTGCCACGCCAAGCAAAAACTGTCATCAAATCCTACATTGTGCTTTGCATGTATGCCCCCAGGAGGACGTCAAAAAATTCGCTGCCAAGGCACCTCTAAAGGTAATCTTTTATAAAGAAGGCAACCACATCAGTTGGGCGGAACAAATGCGTTGGGAGGAACAAATGCGGAAAATCAAAGAGTTTGGCGCTCAAAGGGAGTTTTCTCTGTCCGGAATGACTGAAAAGGGGACAGGGATACCCTTTAAGTGTTCAAAAGGAATGGACGAGAGCAGCTACTTGGCCATAAGCGACTATAGTGAAAACTTCGTTGACGATGGCTTTCATGAGAATCAGGCCCTTCAAATTCAATTCGATGATGATACCTTTAAAATGAGCTCGGAAATTGGCAAAATTCTTAAAGAGGTGAAGTCTCACTTGCCCTCCATGGCCAAGAACAAAAGTCTCACAGAGAAAATACTTTGGCGCACTTATAATGATGTGGGAGTCTGGTTTGGATTGCGTCATATTTTATTGGGGTTGGAGCATTGGATTGGGACTGTGCCGAGTTCAAGCGCAGAGCGTGACGTAGAGGAGGGTGTCTTGGCGCGCAAACTTGCCCTTTATCTGAAAGAAGTCCTGCCGAAAGCTGTAAAATTGCGACGGATTCGACTGCTGGACCGCGTGGAGAAACTTATTCAGTGTCTCCATGAGCGGTGGCAGCAGGACAGGGAAAACTTCAGGGCCTTAGTCTTCGTGCAGCGTCGAACTACCTGCCGCGTTCTTTATGAATTTTTAAACATGTGGGATTCGTTTGCCGGGCTGTGTGGGTTTGTCATCGGTCAGGCGAGTGCCAGCGGCCTAACGACGTTTGGTCTGAAGCGAAAATACAAGAGGGCAATCAAGGAATTCGCCTCCGGAAAATTAAAGATCTTAGTTGCCACTGATGTTCTTTCAGAGGGCATCGATGTTCCGGATTGCAGCCTAGTTGTGGCATTCGACACTATTGCAAATTCCACAGCATTCGTACAAATGCGCGGACGTGCACGGCAGCACAATGGAGGAGCCTTTGTCCTATTTGCTTCGGATCAAGGAGGACTGGAGAGACTATTTGATCTTGAGCAAGGTGCTGCACTTTTTGAAAAGGATGTAGATGACATGGAGATGAGCTACCTTGAACGTAGAGACATGTCCTTTGCCCACTTTTTCCCCCAGTTTTCCTATGCTGTTCCGGCGACAGGGGCGACGATCACTTTGAACAATTCAATAAGTCTCCTCACTCAACTTCTTCAGTGGAACAAGGATTGCGTCAGCTATCAGCTGTTGCCCACCGTCGAATACAGTGAAAGAGTCGTTTCCGGAGAAGGAGTCATGTTTAAGTGCCTTCTGACGCTCCCAGATGTATTTGGTCTACCAGTGTTTGAGAGTTCATTTTTCCCAGCAAAAATCATCGCGCGCGCTGTGGCCGCATATCATGCCTGTATTGAATTCCACAGATGTGGTTTCGTTGACGACGACTTCAATCCAGTGCGGGAGTCTTTGCAGCTAGAGGCCTACGAGCATTTCATCCCCGAATTTTATGGTTCACAGGTGGTGAATGAACGGTTGGAGATTAAGACTCAAGCCTTTGCTCATTTCGGGGTAGGGCCCGTGCTTGAACATGAGGCCTCTGCGGAGTTGTCGACAGACCTGTCAGCTGGTAGTGCAAAAACTTCATTGGAAAAGGAGACACAGGAGAGGGTAAATTCAGGAACAACAAGGGTAGCCACGGATGCAGCAAGCGCTTTAGGTTTGACATTACTAAGTGGGAAGACAGATCGGGCGAATCATTACGTCTATCGACTCTCGAAAGATGCAGGTTGTGTTGGATTTATAACGGATACGTTGCTTCCCGAAAGCTCTTTGCGAGCAGAGGATTTGTCATCAACTCCTGCGCAAGCCGAGCAATTGTCGGTTACAGAGGTACAACTTTTAGCACAGTGCCACGTTGCAATGCTTTTCTTTGTAATCCATGGTGCCAGCGCTTTCAACATAGAGTTCGGACCGATCCTGCAAATCGACAAAGGGTGTAATTCCCTTGGAAATTGTGACGAAACACGGCAGACGGGAGAGAAGACGCCACCAGCCGGAGGGGCAGAGAAGGGTATCGACAAAAATAATGAGCCTTGTGATGGTAGCGATGGACTTCAACCTGATGTGGACTGTGACATGGCATCTAAAGATAAGAATGGAAGACAATATCCGCAATCCTGCTCGACAGATCCTGCTCGCGGGAAATATGAAGACGCAAGAGAATATCTCATTCCTCAGACACATCTGGAACAATCTCGTCGAAAATGGTCGGGAAGGTGTACGGGGATTGATGAAGTAGAAGGACATGGTAAGGATTGGTTCGCAAAATGTATGATGCCGAAAGCTGCATGGGACAAAGGGTATGTTCTGGTGCCGATAAAACCCAATGGAGAAATTGATTGGGTACTCGTCAAGACACTCGCCCAAAGCTCTCCTTCTCGGCATTTGGTGCACGGACGAGGAGATTACTGGCCCCTTCCATCTTTTGATGCGGCTTCTATTCACAACGACCTGCTCCTTACGTGCAGCCCGCTGACAGGTCGACCAAAACTATGGGGTCCGATTCAAATAGTTGAGCAGAAAACTTTGGCTGAAGAACGTAAAGCGAGAGCGGCTCAGGCGACTGCTTCCGCACGTAAAAGAAATTTGTTAGAAGAAGATAAGGACGGAACAGTGGGGAATCCTTCTGTCTTCGAGATGTCTACAGCCGGCAAAAATACTATGCCGGCGGTGGACAACGGGTTGCCCGGGAACATCGACCAAGGTCCACGCAAGAAGCTGAGAAGCGGGCAAGATCGGGACATTATCTCGTTAGAGAGGGAAGGGTGCAGTCAAGACGAAGTGGAGAATGGCCCTGCAGTAAATGATGTTAGCAGAGGCGATGCTGTGGAACGAAGAGCTATGCAATCGGATGATTTGCTACCGCACCTCCATCTGTCTGAGTATCCGGTTGAAATCTGGGACAGATGCGACCAGCAACAACCCCTGATATTAGTTGAAAAAATTTTGGATAGCTCCTATCGTTTTCGTGCATTATCACGCGACGGCAAATTTGGTGAGAATGATGATAATGAACCGCGCTCTGAAATGCAACGGAACACCATCTCCAGACGTCGGCTAGTGGCCCCGCAACTATGCACCTTAATTAGAATCCCCCGGAGCCTTTATGAGGCCTGTCAGGCAGCACTCCCACAGGTTTGGCGGCTTGAAATCGCCCTAAAGGTCGAATCTCTTATTCAAAGCGTAGGAATTCCAGTAAAAGATTCCTCGATCATTCGCGAGGCTATCTGCAAACCAGACTATGAACGTTTGGAAGTTCTCGGAGACATTTATCTTAAATGGGTGATGACATGCGTGGTACTGCGTAAGGAGCCGTACCTTCTGCGTGAGAGTTTGCTGCATGACTTTCGATGTAACTTAACTTGCAATCGCCGTCTTGTGCGTGCAGCTTTACAGCGAGGGCTTGATGGTCACATCGTACTGCGTGCGAAAGTAGTTAATGAGCCGTATCGTCACTGGGCTCCTTCTTTGATGGCGCCACTCGCCGCAAGCGCTTCCGAAGTAAATGTGAAAGTTATAGCGGATGTTGTTGAAGCGCTAATCGGAGCTTATCTTCTTGACGGTGGACCCCGGGCAGCGGATGCATTCCTCCGGTGGCTGGGACTGCCAGTGATGTGTGAGAGAGATGTCTGCCAGCAACAGCGCTCGAGTATGCCCGGACTATCAGACGCACCAGCTGCCTTTTTCACAGCTGGTCCACCTCCTAGAGACAGAGTGAAATTACAAAAAGCATACTGGCCTCTTTTACACCGGTGTTGTCAATGTTGGAAGGAGGAAAGCCTTGCCAACACGCCCCAAAACATACATCCTAAGGCAGTTCCCAAGCCGGCCACTGATTTGGTCCTGAAAGTGACAAAGCTTGAGAATTTTCTAGGGTATACATTCCGGAACAAGTGGCTCGCCCTACAAGCTTTAACACATCCATCACACTCTCAGAAGCATCGGCGCTCTGAAAAGGGCCAAGGCCACACCATTTTCATTTCTGACTATCAGCGCTTTGAGTTCCTCGGTGATGCGCTCCTGGACCTCATGGTCATGGTACAAATCCTTTACGAGAACCCTGATTCACCTCCAAAGCCTTTGCACGTAGAAAAGGGGGTAACTGTCAGTAATGAGCACCTTGCCAGGCGGGCACTGGAGTGGCTTCAGTTGCATCGCTTCTATGATTCAGATAGCATCGAGCTGAATCGCTGCGTAGAAACTTATGCCAACGACGCTATTGCCTTTGCTCAAGGCATTGATGAATGGAATCCCTCAAAAAATGGAAGCGGACCTAAAGCTTTGGCAGATGTGTTAGAGGCGCTTATCGCTGCTGTTTTTATTGATACTGCTGGAAACATAGAGCATTTAGTGGAGATATTTTTACCCCGTCTTCGCCGCAAGTCGGCTTTTGAAGAAGCGGAGGACTCCAGGGACGCTCGTGCAGGGTTGGCAATGGAAATGCAGTGGAAGTTGCAAGTATCATCAATCCACGAGCTTACGGTAGAGCTGCGTGAGTTCTTCCCAATTTTGATAGGAACGTGTCGGAGAGAGCTAGCGCTCGAAGAGGATGACTTGTGCCGTGAAAGTCTTGTAAAGGAGCTGACCAAGAGCATTCCCGTTGCACAAGGATCCGAGGAGGTTTCATAACCCATGTGATCCTATTCAAATAAAAAAAATCCTTGAAATGCCGACAAGAAATACACACATGTATATGAAGAGAACTCTCAAATTCATCAGACGGCAGAGACTGAAGATGATAAATTTGCCGGCGCTTTTGTACTTTACGAAAGATTAAAGAAAAATTGATAAGTACAATGTAACATCATAAAGTGGCAATGAAAGTGCGAGGATGAACACCGAAATCCGAAGATTGACGACGTACACATGTATATCCCCACAGGTTGTCGTGGTGGTAAAACCGAGACTGTACGATGACTCAGAAGCGACCCTTTTACCTTTCATATTAATGTAAATTTTCGAATGACTTCCCGCTAGGAAGGTGCGTGAAACGCGTATGATTGATTTCGAAATACCCTGTGACATCCCAGCAATATTGAGGAAAGTAACCATCTTGATTGTGCGGAAAGCCACGGATAAGAACGTTCAGCGTAAGTATTTTAATCGTAAAAAATGACGAAAGCAACATTGTGGTTGGCGTAACATATACACCTCTGCAACAACTTTCCGCGCTAATACTGCCCCAAAATTATTCTTTTTCAGAGCTGCGGAACACCGCGCAAATATTAGATTAATCCATCTTCTATCATCCATTTCGAAGCCATTTTCGCATAATACGAAAGGATGATATCGCAACCTGCACGCTTGAAGCATGTCATCGTCTCCAGAACCACATCCTTTTCATTAAGCCAGCCCCTCTCGGCAGCGGCCTTGAGCATGGCATACTCGCCTGACACATGGTAGGCGGCGATAGGTAAGTTTGTGGCCTGTTTCAGCCGCAAAATAACGTCCAAGTACGGCATACCAGGCTTTACCATAAGAAAATCAGCTCCTTCAGCCGCATCCAATGCAGCCTCCAAGAGAGCTTCACGCCCATTGGCGGGATCCTGTTGGTACGTTTTTTTGTCTCCGAAGCCGGGATGAGAATCAAGTGCGTCCCGGAAGGGACCATAGTAAGCGGACGCGTACTTAGCAGTGTAAGACATGATTGAAACGTCCGTGAACCCCTCCGAGTCCAGCGCCCGTCGCAAAGCGCCCACGCGTCCGTCCATCATGTCGCTGGGGGCAACTATGTCCGCGCCTGCACGTGCCTGGCAGACAGCTTGCTTGCAGAGTTGCTCAATGGTCTCATCATTTATAATCTTTCCATTCAACACAATTCCATCATGTCCTTGATCTGAGTACGGATCTAGAGCCACATCTGTCATCACAGTAACATCTGGAAAGCGATCCTTTATCATAGCGATGGCTCGAGGTACGATACCGGCCGGGTTGTACGCCTCTCGACCATCGTTCGTCTTCAGACGATCCTCAACTTTCGGGAATAACACAAAAGTCTTCACACCGAATTGAAGGGACTCGGCTACCTCAGCCATCATGCCCGCGAGGCTGAAACGTTTTTGACCAGGCATAGAGGGGATTTCGGTCTCATAGCGCTCTTCGTGGATGAATAGCGGGTAAATGAAGTTCCGAGGAAGTACAATATTTTCACGCACCATGGCACGCAATGTCTCAGACTTCCGATTCCTCCGAGGGCGAGCCATCTGGGGAACCCATACACCGCCTTGGTTATTAGTTGTTAAAGCCGGTGAGCTTCCAGCCTTTCCGTCAAAGCCTTCAAGCGGGGGCAGAGGTCCCAGTGTAGTCGGCCCAGTAATTGAGTCAGTCTTGACTGAGGAGATATCAACACTGCTTGCGCCCGCTGCTGTTTTCAGTGCAGGTCTTAAGTGGAGATGACGACCGTCAGACCGCACTGAGAAGGAAGACGAAACACCAGCTGGAACAGGCGGAAATGGCAAGACGAATCCTTCAACACACCCAAGAAATGGAAGCAAAATGGCGATCTTGGAAAAGGACATGGCTGAAAAGATCTTTATTTCCCTGTGAGATACATGGTGGAGTGGATGAGTTATGTTATGGGCAACGGGCTTCACGCTTCAAACTGGCAACCAGACAGGGCGAGGCAGCGGCAATGCAAGGAGCTTGAGCTTTGACCGGCTTTCAAACCTAACTTTAGAGCACACACTGTTATTTGGAATCACGGAAAATTCGTAATGTTCTTATAAAACGAATTTTTTACTCATTAGTCGCACGAGACGACTACCACACCCTCTGGCGGGCCTCGGAAGATACGACTGCTCGCTTGCCATCGCCGTCGTGCAGCTCCTCACTGAGCAGGACCAGCCCCTTCGATCCTCATCCGGGCTTTATCACGGTGAGTCGAAGAAATTTTAAAATGAAGGCAGCCACAAGTGAGGGTAAGATATTCTTGCAAACAACTTAGTTGAGGGTCGACACAAAAAAGGTGGGCTTGATATCCTAATACGGCGACATCCGGCATTTTGTAAGATCGATCGTCGTGACGGAGACGCTGCTGATGAGGGGTACTGTTGGTTGTCGCACATTAAAAGGAAATTCAGCCCCAAAAAAGTTGCCGTATTTTCTGACTTCTATTTGTATCATTATATCACTACACCGCTGGTGGTCATATCATGGGTAAACTTACCCAACGTATCTCCTC
>Ga0209925_1000230_pt1 | contig 29912 bp, 31 predicted proteins | sample SalPonR2_A_D1_MG_FD_185702 | JGI IMG/M metagenome (GOLD analysis project Ga0209925, IMG submission 185702) | Salt pond soil microbial communities from South San Francisco under conditions of wetland restoration - Salt Pond MetaG R2_A_D1_MG... ... | reverse complement strand
CGAGAGGATGCCGGGGCCGTCATGCGTGAGCTCAAAATTTTCGTCGTCGAATTTCGCACCGTAAATGGATTTTCCACCCCGCCCGTCCCCGCTCGTGAAGTCACCACCTTGGCACATGAATCCTGGAATCACACGATGGAATGCGGAGTTCTTGTATCCAAAACCCTTCTCACCCGTACACAGAGCTCTAAAATTCTCTGAAAGGATGGAATGAAGAAGAACGCCCCATTAGAGAATTTGTGACTTACGTTGTTGGATACGCTATGACATGGAATATGTGAGTCGCAAAGGCATTTTGATAGAGGGGGCCAACGAGCTATTAATTTTCATGGAAGACGTACCAGCCGTCTTGGGTACTACATCCTTGCGCAGCCTGCACGTGATTCGTCCTGCTCGCTCGCCCCCGATGTCGATGTCGAACCAAACTTGCGGATTGATGAGGTCACCAAGAGCACCCCGGTAGAATCTCATTTGCACACTCTCAGATGGGGCATTCCCCACTGTGGAAAGCACGGCGTCCAAGTCCTTGCCGGTCACCATTTCGCCTTGCACGGACACAAGGTGGTCCCCTGCCTGGATCTTACCGCTTGCCGCCGCTGCTCCTCCTTGGCTCAAACTTTTCACATACACGCCTTGCAGCTTCGGATCATTTTCTTCCAATACAATCCCCATAGGTTTTTGGAGCATAACATCGACAAATTCCATTGCCAAAGCCTTTCGCGCATATCGGCTCCTAATGCTGCTTCGCGTGACCGAGATCCTGCGAGATTATGAGGGAGTGGGTCCAGCCAGAGGAGTTAAAGCCTTCAAAGACTCAAGTAACTTAGCATCTTGAATGCCATGATTAGCTAGAATTGAAGATGTGATGGCAATTTACAACGACATAGCATGCTGACTGTTCAAGGCGACACACACAGGTTTGGAGTGATACAATTACTGTGATGAGCACATCTCGAAAACAACGGCGAAGGGGCGACACTTGAAAAAAGATTCTCTACCCGCTATTCGGGGCACATTAAAATGTGACCGGCCAAAGCATACATCATGTCTCGTGTTCCACTCATACTTGATGCAAGGCTACGCTCAGATCTTCTCCGTCGTACCTGGAATGTCCCGGAAGAAACCCAGCAGCTTGGCTAAACAGTGTCACAAATAGTAAGACTTGCTTCCACATACCTGTAGATATGTTTACGTAGGTTGTGCTCTTAAAAAAATCGAACAAAAGGGAATCGTGAGGTGGTATCGAAAGGCTCCTTGCCCCACGATCATGAGCGAGAAAGGCTGACAGCTGACGCGATCATTGTGATGGAAAAGGGAACACGGCTCCTCAGGGGCGGGAACGCGGGGAGGTGGGCCCATCGAGGAGAAAGCTGGCAAACGGAGCGGGAGACGGGGTGTCCAAGTAGGTCTGTGCGATTCAATTGCCGCTAGAGGTTGACGGATCGTGTATTCACATACATTGAATGTGATGCTGAGTTGTCTTGCTATGTACTCTCATTGTGAGCTCGTGCTACTTCCAAGCCTCTCATGAAACGGGACACATATCACACAGGTCGCGCCCATGATGAAATCAACACGCTCAGTTAATAAGGATACCAATGAAATCAATAAAATGAATTCATGTAAGGACGTCAAAGGAGCTGCTGCGAGCAGGAATATCCTGCAACATAGGTTAATAGGAACCAAAAAAAGCGAATGGGTCAAGAACTTGCACGGTAGCCTGGCGATCATTGTGGTGGGGACCCTCGGTGCCCTTGCAAGTTATTTGGCGGGCTATTTTTGGCGCAACGAGGCTGCAAAGCCTCTGGATTACTACGAACGTATCCTCTCTACTGTATACCCGCATGATTCGGCTTTTCGAACCGAGCAAAACTCTACGGTGTCGGGCCCATCCTTGGCTGGTTGCAGCATCTCTACCCTATTCGCCGACGAGCCAGTGCACGGGATGCACCTGGGTTGCATCCAACACACGTACGTACCACTTAATTGCGTATTCCATGAGGGGCACATAAGTAATGTCATATAATCTGTACGAGTAATCAAGTATCATTTCTTCGCATGCGTGCCTCTAACAAAATTAAACGGGTAGCCCAACAGGTTTATATGCCACCATGTTTATGGATGGCCAGAATCACACCAGAAGAGAAGTTATCGCTTCGATGAATGACTTCCAAGGTTTGCGCACACTGCTTGGAGACCGTCTAGGGTTAGCGCCTGTCGGTCGCCGCAATGGAGAAGGCCCACGGGACAAAGAGACACCCAACACACAGAAGCCTTGGAGCATGTTCTCGCCTCAAGGTATCGCCATTGACAGCCTGCTAGACCTACAGGAAGGAGCCAACGATGTGCTGCTCTACGAGGGTGGAAGATTTATTTGGCCAGGTGTCCGTGAAGGATACGTCACGCAGGTGACGGCGTTGGACCGCCTAGGGTCCGTGAAGATGCAGACCCTCTCTATGTCACCTCTTGTCTTCTCTGTCGAGAATTTCTTGCTTCCCGAGGAATGCACTTACATTCGGGATGTCGCTGAGCCCCACATGCGACAGTCGGGGGTGAAGCTCATGGACCACGACAAGGGCAAGGCGGCCACGGACTGGCGGACGAGCTCCACGCACTTCCTTGCTTCCAAGCACCATGCCCGCATTCAATCAGTCGACCGCCGGGTGGCGGGACTCACTCGGCAGCCTGTCTCGCACCAGGAAGACGTGCAAGTGTTGAGATACGAGTCCACGCAGCGTTACGATGCCCACCATGATTTCTTCGACCGTCGCTTGTACGCGAGGGACCCCGACACGCTCAAGCTCATCGATAATGGGAAAAGAAACCGTATGGCTACAGTCCTTTGGTATTTGAGTGACGTATTGCAAGGCGGTGAAACGATATTTCCTCTTCACAACGGCGGGGAAATCTCCTACGACAGCCGCCACTGCGAACGTATGAAGGGCGCGCTTCGCTGTCCACCGAAGGAAGGAAGCGTGATTATCTTCTATTCCTTGCTCCCGAATGGCGATCTGGATGACCGCAGTCTTCATGGTTCTTGCGCTGTTAAACATGGGGTCAAGTGGGCAGCCAACAAATGGATATGGAGTGATGAAATCGCACCCATCCTGGGGCGTGCCTAGAAATTTGAATGTGAAGCACAAGTGAACAGCCGTCCCTTCACATCTTGGATTGGTGGGACAATCAAAGGCTGAAATTTAAGTCAACCTCGGCACACTTTTACGTTTTAATATTTAATTTTAATTTTAATACATGTCCTCACGAGATAACGTACAACTGAATAGTTGGGAGTCATCTATCCCAGCAACATCCAGTCCTTTGATTTTATCATTATTATATTATTATTATTAAAGACATTTGCTACTTGCTCGTGCAGAATTCGAGAATATTTTGAAGCATATGTCGGGCTTTCAATTCAGCCACCTATATACTGTCATCGCATCACTTCGCATCAATCAAGTGAGGCTTGATGACGGCTCGTCGATTTGGAACCGCAATCAAGTATGTACACTCGGCGGGACAGCCGGCACGTCCACTCAGAGCGAGGCCCGTATATTGGACTAGTCTTTCCTTGCAACGAGAGAGAAAAATACAGATTTCCAGCTATTTTTGCACCAGAGCTAGCACAAGAATCAAGAACAGCGCTGGTGGCAGACGACATAAGCATGATTAACAGTTTTTTCTGAGTGTCAATTTACAAAACATTAATGACATACTAGGTGCGTCATTCTCTGTACACAGTTTACCCTAGTCGGCACATATCGGTGCGCTTGACAGGGCCTGCTCGTCGGGGCGGGAGGGAGTATGAGGGTGGCGCGAGACCAAGGAAAACAGAGAGCCAATCCAGGGAGCATCCAAAAAGCCTGCAGAGCATTGAAAAGCGCTTGCGAGGTGCATTAGTGCGCAAGTTCATAAACATAAACATTTCTCTCGCTCCTCCAATTTAAGCTCGCTCGAAGTACGCAGTGCGCGGGGGGCAACTGCTCCAACTTACTTGAAGGAGTTCACTAGCTAGACGGGATTTTACCTCCTTGCGCGTCTTTCAGTTCTTGCGCAAACTTGCCAAGACTTAAGCCGTCTTCAGCTTACTTCTCCTTTCTCCTCAACTCCCCATGTTTGAAGGAAGTTTACACACCAGGGCAGGACCTGTGTAAAAATGAGCTCCACGCCTCATTCGAAGCACGTCAGTACCGAGGGCAGGGAGAAGGTCTCGACCGCGCGACATCCTGAAAAGGACAACGGTATGCACATGAGATACCACATTGCCCTTCCTGACATTTAGAGCTGCTTATGCATTGAAAACATACCATGCATATACGGTCAATCCATGGCATTTATGTCGCAAAACATGCTTGCAGTCAGTAACACAGGGTATGCCAATAGCCCGTGAGAGGACCAATTCCATCTGCGATGTACCATATTCCCTGTGATAAAATGCTAAAAATGTCCCAGGAAACAGAAAGCTGTGGGGTGGGGTGCAAGAATGGTCAATTAAATGTGTGAGCAAATGTCTAAAGCCAGAAAGGAAGACCGATGATGAGAGGATGATCAGTCTCACGAGCATGCTGAGGGTCCCTTCACGAAGTCTCCAGATGCCCCGTTCACTTTTCCCACCCTTTTCTCATGTTGATCTTTCAAGGGCATCACCATCAGCATGAGCACCACCACTCCACCTCCCGTGGCGATGAGCATTGCGACGCGCACAATAAAGTTGTAGAAGACCAACGCAAGCATATCCACGATCATGATTACCACCATCACCATCATCACCATTACCATGACAACAGCATGAGCGCTCAGCAAAAGGGCGATCATTTACCATCCAAGAGACATTCACACAATTATGATGAGCACGGTCATACTCACGAGCCGATGGAGTCTCCCGGCGCTTTCCACACGCGCGACCAGCCCTTGAAAAGGGATTATTTAGAGCGCGCTTTTACAGTAGGCGTGGGTGGGCCGGTAGGATCTGGTAAGACAGCTTTATTGTATGCTCTCTGCAAGGCACTTCGTCATGATTACAGCATCGCCGCGGTAAGCAAGCGCGTGGGTGGGGAAAATGCAAAATTCACATAGCGGCGGCAGGGAGGACCTCTACCTCTAGGACCGTGTTGACAGACGTGAAGCTTGCCGAGGATCCGTCAAGAGGAATCATTTTCTTGCAATTTCTATAGACAAAGTGGTCGTCATATGTAAGCGAGATGCACCCAGCAAAGTTCTTAACCTTTGGGCCCCTTTCCTTGAACAGATAACCAATGACATCTTCACGCAAGAGGACGGGGAGTTTCTTTTACGGCACTCAGCCCTCGAGCCTGATCGTATCCTGGCAATTGAGACCGGTGGTTGCCCCCACGCGGCGATCCGGGAGGATATTTCAGCGAACCTGGCCGGGTGCGAGGGTATGACCGGCAAGCACAACGCAGATATAATTCTCGTGGAATCAGGTGGCGACAACCTAGCCGCCAACTTCAGCCGGGAACTCGCGGACTATATTATCTACGTCATAGATGTAGCGGGTGGGGACAAGGTGCCCCGCAAAGGGGGACCGGGTATCACCCAGTCGGATCTCCTCGTCATTAATAAGACCGATCTGGCTGACTCGGTGGGTGCCGATTTGGAGCGCATGGCCCGTGAGGCGGCTGTGATGCGCGGGGACGGGCCTGTTGTTATGGCTCAAGTGAAGTTTGACATTGGCGTTCAGGACATTATCGCGCACATCCTCAAGGCGTGGAAGTTAGCTACTGGAGTCATACGCCCCAAGAAAACATCAGGAATCAGGGACGTGGCGGAGAAAAGCTCCTGAGGTGCAAAAAGCCATCTTGCTTGAGATGGAAGATCGGTCAAGATAAATGCATGCGAGTTCAAGTTGTCTTTATCAGTCAACATGCTGATTCACAGAGAATGAGTCGGTTGAAAGTAAGGCATCTGACTGGGATAGGTCGAATAAATTGGGGTAGTGCTTGTTAGTACCGCGTCATGTCGCACGTAATGAGTGATATGGAGAGCTGAGTCCGCGTGCGCTTAAACTCGGGGCGCGATCCAATTTGTTATCCTCTATCGGCGTATTTTCTATTGTAAATACTCTGCTAAAGATCAATCTGGGGTCGAGGGTAGAATTTGGTGAGAGTCCTTTTGAAACACATCCGAGCAATCGCCTGGCCCCGACTATCCCTCTCACTGAGAAATGGACAAGGTTTCAGCTTTCTTATGTCGTTGCTCGCAACGAAATGCACTATTATGCAGGAAAGGAAAGAAGGGCTCGATAACGAACAGGGCAAACTCTAATCAAGGAGCATTCGGGAGCGAGAAGTCATGGGAATGAACCAGAGCATTTTTTTTCAAATCCTTGAGATTTGCTTTTTTTGTTAAATGGGTTCCTGTATGCACATATGTACTATTCATAATCACGCCAGCAGTTAGGAGGAAAAGTGCAGTAAGGTAGGCTGCCACGCAACATGGCACATGAACTGAGACAAGAAGCCGCGAAAGTCCATCCGTATCTACTGGCACCCGACCAGGACAACATCGAATAGTGAATTGCACAGGCGAACTGAGATAATGGGGCCTGTTTCCAGACATTCGTGGGGCACTTAATGTTGCAAGTTATCCCTGTCTACTTTTGCGCGCATGTTAAGTGTTGCTTCCAGCGAGCGGACTCCGAAAGGCTCGGGCTCGGGACCCGGACACCATCATGGTGATGTCACGCCCCCCATCTATTAGATCACTCTGCCTCCTTCACTCTTCCACCTGCCTCTACGAAACTTTGTGGCATTAACCTCACAAAAACTCATTTTTTTCCGACGTGCTAGGCTTATAATTATGCTGCCATGCTCGGTCACTGCTTCGACAGCTCTAACTACTTCAAAAGCAGACTCTGTGCAGGGGATCAACGGTACCAGTCCTGACGACGATGGCTCTGGAACGGACACAGAACATGACAGAAGTATGGTGCGAAGTTGGTCCTTGCTGAATCATAGTGCGCATCACTTGTATGAGAAGATCAAAGTGGACGACGAAAAAGAGGGCGCAAATCAACAACTAGAAGATCAGCAGCAGCAGCAACGCTCACATCACTGCCAGCAAGCTCGAGAAAGGAGCGAAAATCTTCCGGGCGGTCAGTCTCGTATTTACAGCTCTGTGGTGCCCTTATGCCCTTGGGGTAGCATGGTAGCACATACCACCCTTTTTGTCCACCCTAGAAAGGTTCTGGTTGAGTCCAAATCATCATCGTTATGTTCAGGAGATATGTTGTCGCATGTGCTCTCGTTTATGATTCAGTCAGACCGCCTGCGCATGGTGTCAACCTGTCGCTGGCTTAGACAAGAGCGATTGTATGTACTCCGGGAGCTTGACATGCGTCAACCTCAGCAGGGCGCCGCCGCCGACTGCATTCTGTGGGAGAGAACCGCCACTCTCGGTGAGAAGGCGAAAAGCAGCTGTAATACCGGTAGTAGTGTTTCGCAAAGTTGTGCCTCTAAGGCAACTGGCATGCTCGAGGCTCTTGAAGTAAGTGAGGAAGATGTAGCCCAGCAAGAAGAAGTCTCAATCCAGGAACAAGCAACGGCAGGAGGAGAGCTTCTTATACGACAGCGCCATTCAAATGGTAAGGCGTCTGAGCTATCGGTCTCTCCTATTCAAGGATCAACACTGGAGCGGTCCGCAGTTTCATTATTGCAACATACGCCCCTTTTACGGCGGATGCGCTATCGGGGCGAGGTGCACTACCTTACACGGGCCCTCACCTGCCCGGCGACTCCTCCTCTGAGGCAACTTTTGGCGCTGGACCTCTGCGAGACGAGCATGAATGCCCGCGGGGCAAAATGTTTGGCAGCAGCGTTTGCTGAAGGTGTATGCCCTCAGCTTGGTCATCTTGACCTGAGCGACAACCCGGAAATAGGGGAGGCGGGAGCGGGGGCGTTGGGGCGGGCATTGGAAGATGGAGCGTTGCCTCACTTGCAAGGGCTCTTGCTGTTCGGCGACAGGATTCAAAACGGGGGACTAGCTATCGCGCGTGCCATGGCGAGTGGCAACCTGTCCAACCTGGAGATTCTAGATCTGTCCGGCGCCGGACTTGGCACTGCATGCGTCGTGGAGCTCTCGAGGACGCTGGAATCCGGGCACTGTCCGCGCTTAGAGCAGTTGGGTTTGTCAGACAACAATGTGGAGGAGCTTGGAGTCCAGTGCTTGGCTCTAGCACTGGGGGTGCGTGCCTCTGCAGGTTGCTCTCACCTGGAAAAACTCCACGTTGGCGGCAACGTGGTGGGCTCAGGCGGCGCCCAGAAGCTCGCCCAAGCCTTGCGTCGCGATGGGTGTGGTTCACGCCTATCCTTGCTGGAGCTGCACAGCGCGCGATTGGGCGGAGAGGGCATTCGCGAAATCACTGAAGCCTTGAAGGCCGGGGCTTGTGGAGGACTACGCGAGTTGTGGCTAGATGACAATACGGAAAATGGGGAGCGAAGAGATGAAGCGGTGCACGACATCATGGAGGTGCTGGCGAGTGGCGCTTTACCAGCCCTTCAGGCGCTAGGACTGAATTGGACAGGTTTAGGGGGTAGTGGGGCTGCTGCGTTGGCTTTGGCTCTCACAATTTTTCCGCGCCCAAACCTGCATCGTCTGGATTTGAGATCCACCTCCATCACTGGCCTGGCACTTGCACCTTTAGCGGATGCCTTGTCCAGGCATGTGTGTCCGTCTCTTCGATGGTTGGATGTGAGCGGAAACGCTTTGTTTCTAAGCGGAGCGCGAGAGCTTGCTCGGGCCCTGAAAGCCGGTGCTGGCAGTAATTTACGGCGGTTGGATTTGCATGCTGTCGGACTGGAATGGACAGGAATACGGGAGATTGCAGGTGCCTTACAGCAGCGCGCATGCCCCGAACTGATGGGACTGGGATTAGCATTAAATCGCATTGGTCACCAGGGAGCTGTCATGCTAGGAGAAGCCATAGCAGCAGGGGGACTGGCGAAATTGGTGGGCTTAGAATTGCATAAGAACGAATTGGGCGATGCCGGTGTGGTGGCGCTAACCGATGTTTTGGCGTCTGGTTCCTGTCCCATGCTCATGTATCTAGGTATGTCAACAAGCCGTGCCACGGACGTCGGAGCGCAAGCACTCGTGGAGGGCATCAGAAAAGGGCCCGGCCTTGCCCGGCTGGAGCGTCTCAACCTTCAAGACAATTGGATAGGGCGACAAGGACTCGCTCGTTTGGAGGATATTGTGAGTGTTGTGGCAGCCCGAGGGGGTCGTCTTCGCTTGGAACTATCAGGAAACGGGACACGGCAAATAGTCAGCCGCGAAGCAGGATGGATCCTGAACAGTACGAAGCGAGCATGTGTTGGTTTATTGGTAGGGGGAGGGACAGTCATAGGGGCGTTGGCAATCAATTTAGTGACGAAACGGCCAGAATATCGTCTAGCATTGCCTCTTAGGAATGAAGCATTGCAATCTACCATAATGGCGATCCTGTACTTTCTAGGAGCGTTGATTGTTGGCATAGCCCAAGGTCATGGGCTCCTCCGGTCGTGGGACCAAGGCAGTCCCGCGGGCGACTTCAGAACCAATAGGTGGGGAAGCTTTGAGGTCGGTTTAGCAGGACAAGATATGACATTTGAGAGGAGAAGGGTCCCTGGTTACGTCATGGGTGTTGTGATACTCGGAGATGTGGCCGTGACCTCTACAGGCATGCAACGTTCCGCGGAGAACTTCTTTCTACTGCTGGAATGGACTATCGGGATAATTGTCGGCATTGGCCTGACATTTCAACTCTCAAGGTATCGATAAATTGAAGCTTTCAAGACCTCTCGAATGTGAAAATTTTCCAAAACGGAAAAAAAGCAATACACCAGCTAACGTCAATTTCTGCGTGATCGAAGGAAGAGGATCAAAGATTATGCCGGGCCAATTTTTTAAGTGTCCAAGCTCAATGTACTCACACTACCAATACAAACGTGTGAACATAATTCATTACGTGGTCAAGTCAGACATCCGACGTGCCAAAAGTCCCACCCATCTACATACTTTGTCATCTTTCCCTCCGGAAAAAAATCTGATACATGCGCAATGCTTCTTATTTTGATCCGGAAGTCCGACTGCCGCGGAGTGATTTACTCTGAGGCTTCGGGGGCGAGTAGGAAAGCACACGCATACTCCCCAAGCCAGCAGCCATGTTGTTGCCTCGTGCCGCCCAGCCTTCAGCATTATTAACTCGCCTTAACGTTAACGCAAATACCTTCTCCATTCGCGATTCGCGTAGAATAGAGATTGTTTGGTTGACCGAGTGGACAGGTGTACCATTCACCTTCAGCAATACATCTCCCAGCTTGATGCCAGCCCGCATCGAGGGATTTGTCAAAGTTGCACTTGTGCCGTTGCCGCCTGGCCCTCCACCACTTGCTCCGCTGCCGACCCCAGTCAGATGCTTTGGAGATCGAAATCCACCTACAACCACCTCTCCACTTTCGTCTCGCAAAAAGATTCCGAGGCCAAGATCACTCACAGGCAAAACAACAACGTACTCATTACCTGGAGTGCGGTTTGATGACAACGCCGAGCAACTCGGAAGGGGAAGAGGCGCGAATTTGGAGACAGGGGGTGAAGATCGGGAAAATGCTCCACCAGATTTTGCAGACTCAAAACGCGCTGGAAGCGAAGGAGGGGACAAAGAGCCTTGCCGAGGAGAACGAGGCGCCTTGACTGGACGACTACCTCCCACTTGATGATGACGAAAAGACTGTGGAACGGCATCACATTTGCGAGCCTCTTCACTTGTACTTGTATTCCCACCAATGTGATTTTTTCCTCCGGTAGAGCCTCCCCAAAAGCTCTGGGAAGATAGAGAGGCTGCTTCGCCTTCAGCAAGTGTCTTCGCAGAGTGTTCCCCACCCGAATCACTAGATTGTCGAAGACTGCTCACACTGGTGCTAGGATATGGCGCGAAACTTGATGCTGAGGATGGCAAGAAGGGCAAGTTTACCGCTTCCTGCGCAGGGCGTGTTAAATCCTCATACGCGCGTCGAGGAGACAAGGGGGCCGACAAATGTCCATGACTGGGGGACGTCGGCTTCGTCGGACATACACCGCCACCGAGGGTCACGTTGCGACCCACATCGACGGATTTGACGCCTACAGGCGCGGCCACGACTGCCGATAAAGGAGGCGGTGACGGACGAGATTCTCCGGTTTCATTCCCATTTTCTTGGTTGTACGGAGCTTGAAGCCCCATCAAACCCATTGTACGCTCTAGTGCAGCCATGTCGGAGCGTTGCTGGTGGTCAGCGACTGGCCCCGGGGACGCTGAAGATGCTCCTTTGGGTCGTAGACCGTGTAATATTCCGCTCCACTTCCCACTTTGCCTGAGAAAAGGGTGTGATAGTGATTGACGTGTAAATTTACGAGTATAATGAATGCCAATTTGGTGACAAGAAGCAAGAATGCACGCGTCAACCCAAGAACCTTGAAGCACGCACGAATACAAACCAGTGTCCTTGCCTTCAAATCTGGAAACGCACACACACACGTTTCTCATCAAAATCTTAATGGGATGCTGCAACGCATCGCATATTCGGGCGCAATTTTATCACACCACTCACCTCCCGTCAATGAAACCGGAGGTAGTTTGAAATCCTATGTCATTCAAGGGCGCAGAAGGTACTGCATCAACGCTTCGCGATCTTGTCGCTGAATATGCATCTAGTCCATAATTTGTCCGAGCATCTGATAGACCCAAATTCTGAGGAGAGACCGACGCGGAGCTGAAAGGCGAAAGAGCATCAGCGAAAGTAGATTCGTCGTCCTCATCTGACTCTCCCGGTTCGTAAACCTCGTCCGGCGTGATGTGCTCACAGGGCACAGGATGCTCCGACTGGACCTTAAAGTTAAACTGTGAAAGACTGGCACCGCGGCGCATTATACGGGACAAAACCCTCTTGCCCATGCTCCCGCGGCTAGGGCCCTGAGGGTCGACGACGAGGCGTAAATCTCGAAAATCAAGGAAGCCGTACATCTTGTTCTCCTGCAACTGAGGCGGCAACAAATAGCTCTCGCGCAGCATCTCCCCATCCCTGACCATCCATAGCCCTACATGAGTCAAGCGTTGATCTTTATTCAAGACGCGGCCCTTACCATACAGCACCGTCTTTTCCATCTCCGCAAAGCATGCGGCGAAGGCCGCCATCCAAGTCTTCTTGTCTGACATGTCCGCGCATTGTACGACAAATGATTTTGCACGTGTGGCTAAAATGAACGTCTTCTCTGCATTGCCCGAATCGACGACGAAGAGCTCGCTCAGGTCTACTTTTCGGTGGAGAGTGCATTTCTCGGAGGATGCAATTTTACGCGCGCCGTAAATCAGAAGATCGTTTAAAAGAACAAACTGACGTGCTTTAGGTCCCTTTCGACATACTTTTACAAGCATGCCTTCTTTCTCAAATTTCCTAGACGCAGTGACCAGGTTCTTAAGTGAAATGAGTTAAATCGGCAAAAAGAAGTGAGTTCAAGGGCACGACAGTAGGGCTACAAAGAGCAAACCAAAAAAATCGTTCACGTATGCGATACCGCATCGGATCGACGACAAATCTGCTATCAATTAAAATGCTGCTGCACTCCTAGCTCAACCATTACCTCATATCGCAAACAAATACGCACCGTATCCCATCGCTCTTGAATTTCGATGACCTTAAAGCGCTTCTCTTGCCGTTTAATATCTTCATTTATGGCACCGACAACGCCGGAAACCAATTTGACGGCTGCCTCCAAATCTTCAAAATCAGGATGCTCCTCGGGTGTATGTTTTAATAACTCGGTCAGGAGCAGCTTGTAGCGTGGAATTCTCTGTATAGGCATTATCAGATAAGCCCGAAGATTCAGCCCCTTGCAACCTTCTTGAAGCTCGCACGCTGGAATGGGGAAGAATTAAATTGACATCATGAGAAAGAAAAGCCAATGCCTACACTATTCGAAGAAGTAATCGTGTCTATACGACCTTTCAAGGACATGACACCGGACGTTAGTAGATCCATCCTTCGGAAACCTGCTTACCTCTTACGAAAGCGGCAAAGTCTAACCGCGTTTCTATTAAATTAAGGAGCGTCTCCATGGCACGGTCATAGTTGCTGACATAGCTTGAGTACATTTTAAAAAACGGAGCAGCTTTTTTGAAGAAACCACCGAAGGCCTGAGAGCCGCGTTGGAGCTCGGAAAACTGCTCTACGACGTGGCCATTGAAAATGAGAAGCTGCTCGATGTTCGAAAAAATCTCCTGAAGGAAAGAATTTGGGAGAGGAGGATGTGTCGACTCCGCGTTACCAGCGATCTCTGCGTTCCAATACCGAAGCGGCTTTATAAAGGTTTTGGTAAGAACCATCATTTGCTCCACGAATGATTTCTCACTGTCCAAAATTTCCCGTGCGACTTGGTCGCGGCGGCGGCTGCGAGAGCGTGGAGTGAGTGGCAAATTACTGGCACCATCGGTGACTGGCGGATTAGATGGGGACCATGATGGCACGCGTGTAGGTGTGGGGGGGTAAGTGTCTTCCCCGGCCGGCATTATGCTGGCAGTGGAGCAGACGCGCTTAAAGGGAACCGCACGACTGTCCTAGGCTCGCTCCTGATCACACCGCTGCTAAAACTGTCAAGGAAGGATACACAGACGGGAGCACTTCATTTGTGCACCATCTGCCCTGGGAGCTTTATGTCTCGTTCACGACATGAGTCGGGCTTCCCTTGCGCTGGCGATTTCATCGTTTTACTCGAAATGATTGCTTTAATTGTCCTTTACCAACGCGGCCTAGAGTCATTAAAGATATAAAAGGCGTCACATGAGATCGATTTGCGCGAGACGCGATTTGAAAGGACCCCTAATACCCACTACACACAGAACACATCCATCCCCCAACTGACCGCTTGCTCGAACCGCCAGGCTCCTCCGGGTATCAAAGCATAATGTTATTTATATCGTCATGTCCGGCATCTTGTCCCCAGGCACTGCGTCCACGGACAGTCCAAGGCGTGAGGTGAAGCAATAAAAACATATCTCACTGTTACTAAAACTTACTAATTATGTATTCAAACAAGTATTATTCCCAATATTCGATAACATGGATTCACGGATTGGCTCTTTCCAAAATTTCAAAGATATAAATTATCCTTTACGGGTCCAACCAAGAAAAAGACGACACAATACAAAGCAGTAACAAATCCCCTCTTCATATTTTTTGTGTGGATTTTATGAATAATGAGTGCTAGTGAGACAAAGTACCGCTGAAGCGCTTTTGCTTACTCCTTCATTTCTCATACTATCCTCACCTCAGCTCTCAGTCATGAGATTTGAACACTACTACTTTTACGAATGAGTTTGGACAAAATCAGGCCAGGCCTCCACTTAACAGCACCGAAGTCAATCTCACCCTGGCCGGCCATCGAAGTGTCATCCGTACTTTTTCTCCCAGAACTTTTCGTACGGTTGAATTCATTGCTCGTGGAGCAATCGCTTCTTTCATCGCACTTCTCAGTATCTCCATTATTACCCTTCCACCTTTCACTAGTGCTTCTCCTCCCAAAACTTATCTTACGGCTAAATATGTTGCCCTTCGAGCTATCACTTTGTTGACCGCGGATTTCAGTGTCTTTGCTATTTTCTTGTACCCTTTCGCTTGTGCTCCTTCTTCCAAGACTTTTCTTACGACTAAACACACTGACTTTCGAGACATTGGTAACTCGATCACGAATTCGAGCTTCATTAATCAAATCAGCTTTGTCTGCAGCGGAGAGTGCAGCTATGGGATTCAGATGTGTCTCCGCTCCGTCGTATTCTGAGGTTTGTACCGCGTCAAGAATAGCTTTCGCTGCTGTATGCTTTGAACGGTAGGGCTCATAATCATGAATGTCCATTAAATTACTTTGTTCCTTCACAATTGGATTGGGCAGACTTGTTCCTATCTGATGGTTTGTCTCTCGCGGCGGAGCAAGGGAGGCCTCAACACAGCGCGATATGCCCTTTTCGTCTATTCGTGTGTACTCGTACGATAAAGAGTGAGCCAAGGGAGAGCGCCTCCCACTTGGTCGCAAAGCTTTAGGACTAGCCATCGGACTTGAAGATGTAAAAGGCGTCAACAAGGAAGTAGGACTCTGCCAAAGCTTGCTATTTCCACTCTGTGATCCGCCAATCGGGCGGAATACGGCTGCATCATCCAAGTTAGCGTTCAATTTTTTGTCTTTATACGTTGGGCTGGTGGGAGAAAGTTCGCGGGAGTGCTGCCGCAAGATTTCTGACAAGGGCATGTCTCGGGAGGATTGCCGAGCGATGAGTGGTGGTGGCGAGGAAACACCACTTGCACCAGATGGTACGAAGTCAAGTGAAGTCTGACGCATGATGAAAGGTGGATTTCCGTTTTCTCCCCAGTTCGACGTCGGGGAAGAGGACTGGCGCGCAATAAATGGAGATGACGGGGAAATAACTAGATCCCTAGAGACCTGTCGCATAATTGAAGGACTCCCGTTGCCACGCGACTGGTCTTCGAGACCGGCGCCAGTTACAGCAGACATAGTCGTAGCTTGAAATTCCTCGATTGTCTTGGCAGCCCGCTCATCGTCGTAGTTTCGCCCATGAGCGGCATAAGTAATCTTATCTCCGTGAGAACCCCAAAGTCGTCCAGCAATGCGGAGACCATTGAGAAAATCACGAGTTCCCGTGCTAGACATCTGCAGCTATAGTTCGAGGTAAATTTGTAGGGAAAACCCAAAAGATCTTAGAGAGCCGTGCGTGAGAGTTGAAGTGGCAAGCTGGCTAGCGCAGCCAGGGATCTGCATTAACGGTATTGCGCGGCGGCAGCCGTCGTATACTGCTCTTGTCAGGTTCCAGAGCAGAGGCTCCCCGGCGAAAAGAAAAAAGTCTATAATAAGTAAGGAAATTTTGTTTTTTTTTTAAAAATGCTGTGATTCTATATGTGTTTAAATTCTCATTTACCGTGAGGATGTTGCAAATGCCACCTACCAAGCCGCTGTCCGAATTCAAACATTCAAATTAATTTGTCCGTGAACAAGGGGACATATGTCCGACTACAGGGAAAGACATTTTCCTGAAAAGTTTCTAGACTTCTTCTCATCAATGTACGAGGATTTTCCATACACATTTTTTCCCCATCAGGATACGAGCTCCAAAAACAAAAATGTCTGGGCAAGTAGCGTTGCGTTGTAGCATATTCCCTTTTTCAGCCATCTTAACCTCTTTTGTCTCACATTACAATCCACATTGCTAAAAACAAGATGACGCTCCTCTCTTTAAAGACGCTGAGTTAAATATCGATCATTCAGTGCAGCATATCCCCGCCTTTGGCTCTCCTCGCGAACGATGGATGACACCTCACGTAGCTTTGGAACCACCCCTCCCCTAAACTCCTTGATAAGTTCCACCGAACCATCCGGCGTGTCTAGGTAGACCTTAAACTCATGAGGGTATGCCCTAAATACCCAACCTTTCGTGACACGTTTGACAACGTAAATCGGCTCCCATTTCCCACCCTGTGCAATATCATAATTCAATGAAAAAGGCGCGTTGATTGCCACCACCGGTGCATCCGTTTTTAACCCGCTTGCTTTGCTCCATTGAGATCCCGTCCCCGGGGAAAGGGCGAATATAATATCATTTGCGCGTGATGCGGCCTCCACGTCCAGAGCATTAATGCGCGTAAGCATAGCCTTGCTAGATATTTTTATGATATTTGGGTCCACGGCCCCGTCGTATGTCAAGATCAGCGTACGTTTGCCCGTCTTGCCAGCAACTCGGCTGGCAATGTCCACGTTTGCGTAAGCCACACTTTGTCTCCTCAAAATGTTGTCAGGCCCTTTGAGACGAGCTGCCACCGCCTTATTATAATTCACTGTGAATCATTGCGACATAGGAACAGGTAGAAAAGAAACATCAGTACATATTCTCAAAAATTTGCCCTGAGGCTTTTTTTAAAAAAGAAAGGGGTCCTTCAAAAAGAGTGTGAAGGAGGACATAAATGGATACCACGAGATACTAGGAAGCTGAACGCAAGGTGGAAAATCCCAAACATTGCACTTACTATTAAGCTCAGTCCCAAATTCACGCTCTTCCATGTTAGGAAGGGGTGGGAAAAGCACCTCTGAAGTCTTGACACCTGAGTGACGGTGTGTTATGCGCAAAATGTGAAAAACATCGATTAAATACAGTGCCATTCATTACAAGTACCTCTTACCGTCTCTGACCGCCGCATTTATGGCGGCGGAGGCTTGATTGACAAGGGTGTTATCAAACCATCCGCCATACAGCTTGGGCAAACTGGGCCCTTTATCCACAAGCTTCGAAGGTGGCGGCGTGGCAAGGGTACTGCGCGATGTGCCTGTTGACGACGTTGAGGCCTGAGCTTGTGTGGCCCAATTTCCGAAGAATGCCAGACTGTGAGGTCTCATGCCCTGGATGCTGTTGGAGCTGCCCGCCAAATGACAACGCCCTCTCAACGTCACTGCTAGAATCACTCCTAACTGCAAAGGTAGAGATATCCAGCCGCTACTGGAATGCATGCTGCGGGGCAGAGGAACAAAATAGCCGTCGATTGAGCGATGCGCCTGTGATAGAAATTGGCGCCCGTAGACACAGGGACAATGTACAGATTAAAAACATCCACCGCCCCATTTGCGACATTGTAAAACAAAAAAACAAGAATATTACCGACGGGAGCGGACAGTGGTGGCAGCTGTGTGCTCATGCGCCTTCTTTATCTTCATCCCTCGCTGCATTTCCCCCGCCGCATGCGCCCCGCTGGGAGGGCTTGCTTCTTGACTGCGTGTCCTTGCTCCCGTCTGGCTTTCCTTACCCTCAAAATGTATCACTTGGATGTTTTGAGACTTAGGCGGCTCTCTTTATATCGTCGCTGTATATAGTCTTGTAGTGGCGGGGGAAGTGCTCCGACGACAAGCTCTCAGGCTAGGCTAGTGACACAGACGCTGGATGTCTATAATGGCAACTCGGGTTTCGCAGAAACATCCACGCCCAAAGCTTGCTCCTGTTCAAGCCGGGTGAAGTTTTTGATTCGAGGCTTCCCACATTTTAGAAAATACGTTTCACACACAGGTTCACATGCGGTGATTCAGCGGATGTCCAACAAGTACCTGTCTCGGGTGCGATGAGCAACTTGATTCCGCCACAAAGCTTTGTGTAGGCTCAAAGGTCCAGGACGCATCTTCACCACTAGCTCTCCATTGCTCTCTACCTTATTGGGCCAGCGCTGCCTGCTATTCTTTGCATGAGCTCTGGTCGTGTCCGAGCTCCCTTCTCCTGTTTTACTACTTGCATGCTCACGCTGTTCTGCAGAACAGCAGGAGCTGCAGCCCACGTTTCTTTCCTGACATCGTCTCAAAGGCCGTTGTCGTCCTCCCATTGTAACAGTCGGATTTTGTGCGGCAGCAGCCGGATGCTCAACATGATGAAGGCCGCTGCCGGGGACTCGTCCCAATTGAATCGATTTGTTGACGTGCATTGCCATATTATCCATGAGCAATTTGCTGGAGAAGAAGACGCCGTGGCTCAAAGAGCGAAAGATAAGGGACTGGAGTACTGTGTGGTTAACGGATTGGAGCCGCAGTCGAACCGAGCCGTGCTTAAGCTTTGTGACCGTCACCCTAGCAGCCTCTTACCGGCCCTGGGCATCTATCCGCTCGATGCAGCCTGCAATGTAATCAACCCTGAGGCTTGGAGAAACCCTTTTCCACCCCCCGACAAGTTCGATGTAGACGCAGAGGTGGAGTTTATCGACCGGATGTGTGCAGAGGGCAAGGTGGTGGCCGTCGGGGAGTGCGGTCTGGACGCTTACTATTGCACAGATCCCGTCGAGTTTGCGGAACAGGAACGCGTGCTCCGGAAGTTGATAGTGGTTGCCAAAAAGCACGATCTGCCTCTGATACTGCACACACGCAAAGCTGAACTTCGGACTTTCGAGATTTTGCAGGAGATGGGTGTAGTCAAGGCAGATTTCCACTGCTTTTGTGGAAAAACAAAACTGGGAAAAAGGATAGCTGAGGCTGGATACTATCTCTCGATACCCTCTGTGGTTGCGCGAAGTGAGTCCTTCAAAAAGCTCGTGAAAGAAGTCCCCTTAGATCAACTCTTAACAGAGACCGATTCGCCTTACCAGGGCCCCGAAAAGAACGTGCGGAATGAGCCCGCCACTGTCCCTATCGGCGTGCAGGCCATGGCTGAGGTTAAAGGCATTTCATTGGAGGAGGCCATGAACTCTATACGGGAAAATTTTCGACGTTTGATGAGGAAATAAGTTTGCAAGAGCAACTTCCTACCGTGACGCGGATTTCAAAGTTATCTCGCGAGCGGAAAGAATATCGAGCTCCCGCTACTTTTTGTCTATCGCATTGCTTGAATCTAGGAACAATCTTTGTTTTTTGAAAGGAAAAACGTCGCGTCGGAAGTCCGATCGTGCTTCTTGATTCAACAAGAGCGATAAGTTTCCCGCTCCCTGCAGGTCCCGATTCCTGAAGAAGCAAACAATAAACCTCAAGCCGATCAACCCACAGCATTTTCTCAGGACTAGTAGATACATTGAAAGTGTGCTCAGTCAAAATCACTTACACGTGCCTTGATCTGTTATGTCTAATCAACTCTATCTTAAAGCCCACGACTTACACAAAGGTCAGAAAGATGGGAGTCTGGGTTCTCCTTTTACCATTTCAAACAATTCATGCCCTATGACTGTGGTGACTTAATGCTGTCATTTCCATCTTTACCATTTGCTATCTATATTTGGCCGATGCGAACCCGACTTCCGCGGTCAAATCGACCTCGAATGGGATGCAATCTCTCTGAGGAGGGCAAGCTTGTCATTCCCCCACGCCTTATGACCCCTGATCCCTCCTCCCTATTCTTTGCCTGGGGATTGCCCATGTCTGTCAGTGCGGCCGACGGGACGGCCGGTGCGGCGGCAGCTTTCTCAGCTGCGGCAGCGGGACCACGGAAAGGCGCACTTTCGCTGACACTAACCGAGGAAAGATTTGCGTAGGGAGTGGGCACGCTCATGTCTTGGGCATGTAAGTGCTTTCCTTCCCTATCATTTGTACTGCTGTCACGCTTGCCATCGGTCCTGCAGGAGCTTCCCTTGCTACGCCCAGAACTTCCCTCCTCCTTCCCTTCCACGATCTGTGACAGCGACCCCGCCGAGGCCGACGGGGCTAAGGGCGGGCGTTTCGGTCGATGCCGCCCTGGAGGAAAGACAAGCCACACCACTGTGGCAAGCACTATGTAGTGGAAGAAGATGATCTCAGGCCGACGCTCGTGGCCCACACGCTGGAAAATCTCACCGCCGTAGAGGGGGGCCGCGATCTTGACGAGCGACTGCAGCGCACTCATGGAGCCCAAGGCTGCGCCGCGGTGTCCCGCAGGGATACTGTCCGTGTAGATGCCCTGCAAGGAGCAGTCAAAGAGCGAGAAAATGGCCACGATCGCCGGAGTGGTGAGAAAGAGGAAGACCAGCCTGTCCCGATTTAGGACCTCGGAGTACTTGAGGAACACGCCCAGGACGATCGCGACCCTGGCCGTGGCCTCCTCTGAGAACGTATGGTGCCGCACCACCGCGCTGACAAGAAAGGTCTGCGCCAGAAAGGAGAGGGTGGCGCGATAGGAGTGGAGGTATGCGACCTCGTGGGATTTGAGTCCGTACCGGGCCTCCAGGTATCCGATAAAATTTGTGGGCATGAGCGAGATGATGGTGAAGCTATACAGAAGGCGGATGCTGACGATGCGGATGATGGTGGGGTCGTTGAAAGCCTCCCGGAAGTTATTCTTCAATGTGAAGAGGAAGGCGTGGAGGCTTTTGGACTTGGGCTTGTACTGACTCCCGTTACCCTGGCCTATCATACCTAGGAGGTCTGGGGAGGAGATGGAGGTGGAGAGAGGGGAGTAGCCCGGAGGGCCGCGGTCGGGGTGGTTGGGCACGCCTATAAGGCAGACTAAGGCTGCCAGGGTGAATATGAAGGCGGCGACGAGTGGTGGGAGGCGCGGGGAGAGCCAGAAGAGATAGCCCCCAAGGGCAGGCCCCAGGATCCAGGACACGGTCACAGCGGCGGTCAGGTGGCTCATGTGCTTCGTGCGACGCGATCGATCGAGCGGCAGGTCCGAGATGAGGGCCGTGGTCATGGTCATCGTCTGCTTGACGAGGCCGACGACAATGCGAGAGAGGATGAGGAGAGGGCGCGAGGAGGAGGCGCCCACCATGCCGTAGGCGGCGGCGGACCCGAGCAGCGAGGTCATAAGTATCGTCTTCCGAGTCATGATACCGTCAGAGACCCAGCCTAAGAGGACGCCGCCCACAAGCTGCGCAAGGCTGTAGGCGGAGGAGATGAAGGCCAGCTGTTCGTTGCAACAGCCGGTGCGAGCAAGGTACTGCGGAAGCAGCGGCACGACCGTGGCTACTGCCAGGAAATCGAGCGCGACGATAAATTTGAGATAAAGAGAGACCGTGTCTGGATTCGTGGAAGGCTCTTGCTCGATTTTTTCATTAATCAGGTCCAGGAACGAGCGAGACCTTTTCATACCACCACCGTACAGGTAAGCGGTGCCTCCGACATTTTCGCCGCCGTCGCTGTGAGATCGTGGACTCCTCAGTAATGGTGGAGAGTCCTCTATGACATCAACTTTGCCAAACGTATTACTATTTTTTCTGTCAACGGTGCTTTGCGAAGGAGAAGTCGTATCTGTGTGCGGAATATATGTAACAGCGTGAATTGATGTGCCGTGCTTGCTCTACAGAAAGCAGCGTGAAGAGTTGAGAGACAAGACAAACTTTTGCCAGCGCTCGTTATTTGAGCATGCTGCTCATGATGAAAAGAAAGTGGTTTAATTGAAGCACAGTTGTCCGCTAATAATTTGGAATACGAACAAAGGTCTCGGAGTTGTGCTCGCTGGTTTGGGATGTGACCAATGCGAAGAAGGAAAGATGGATACGGGCTGAAAAATGATATTGAAATCGTCTCGGACTACCTCATCATATGAGCATCCTACAAGATTCTATTTTACTTTACACGCACCTTTGCAACTCGCAGACTCCGAGACATAGTGTGCTACCAGAGGGGACACGCCCTCCTCCCGTCGGCGCGAGGGGCGTTGTCGCAGCGACGCATTCATGAGGATAATGAATGTCTCTCACCGGCCTCCGACTCAATTACTTCTCCCAGCTATAGGTTGATGAGCCTGTCTGGATATTGCCAGTATTGTGAGCTCACAAGACAAAAATATTCCGTCCGAAAATCCCCCGTGCGCAAGTATCCTCCCTTCGAAGCGAGCCGCCTCTCTCTGCGACGTCATGCCTCGCCCGCTCGCCCAGTCCATGGACCATGGCCCCTGTGCAACCTGTCGTGCATCACAGTCGCGGACCAGAAATTTCCCCCTGTCACCCCTCGCACGCCCTGCCCTCCTTCAAGTGACGACAGTTTTCGACATGGTCGGCCGCTTCACTGTGCCTGCTCGAATTTTGGAAAGCCGTGGGGGGCAGAGGAGACGACGATACGCAGGGCGGAAAACATTTATGTGCCTTCAACTTGGACGATTAAACACATTTTTCTTTGGGACCGCCGCATCGCGCCTCTTCGTCTCGGCACTAGTGTACCTTGTCTTTGCTGGGTCCATTGTACAAGCATTCTTGGTGCCGCGTCTGCCTTGTCCATTTCACTCGCTTTCCGCGCCGCTTCTGCGTGACAAAATTTCCGCGCCATCATCTGCCTTTGTCCCGAGATTGCCGTATGCAGCAGACTATACATATTCAATGCACAGCAGCGTGCGTTGGTCCAAGCCTCAAAGATCGCAAGACGACGTGCGGTACTCAACAAAACAAAATGTGCTCGAAGATTTCGAACAACGATTGAGGGGCAGCAACGCACAAAGTGAGGAATCTCCAGCTTACGTAGCTGAAACACCCAGAGGGAAGGTGAGTAAGCATTGCCATGTGATAGCAGACGTATTCTGTCATCAAATGTGCTTCTCTCTGTGCTGGTAATGGTACATACGTCTTACAGTCAGTGGAGGCGGTACATCTAATCTCATCTTATGGCCCGTTTATCTTTCGTGCGCGCATTTCATTGATGCCTCAGAGCGCCCTCCTAGATCCTTAAGATGTGCACTTTATTCTGCCCCTTTCCCATTCTTTCAACTCATAATTTCAATCGATACGGAAAGGGGAGGAAAGTCAATGCCTCTTGCGCCGCGTATTGTTGACATTTTCGAAATCCTCTGGTTGCAATTTAGCAACGCATTCCACTTCCTCCAGGTCCAAATCGGTTGCTCATCCTCTTCAGCATTATCATGGCAGCAGCTCTTGCGGCTCTGGGTGTGACAGTTGGTCAGTTTGTGGACGTCTCCCCCCTGGCAACACTCAGCCTCCAACCCGCGATGTTCCTCTTGGGCGCCGTCTTGGCTATGCCTCTCTTTGGTATCGACGCGCTGCTGCAGAATGTGCAAGAAGACACGGCCAGTGAGGTCTACAGCCTCTCCATCTTTGGGACGACGACACCCGTACTCTCTGTCGTGGCTCTCGCCGCGGCCGTGACACTGGCGACCGGCGTGGGAGAGGAAACTCTTTTTCGGGGCTTGATCCAGCAAGGCATCGCCTCCCTTGCGGGCCCCTGGGTAGGTCTTGTGGTGGGTGCAGGAGTCTTTGGTCTGGCACACAAGATGGGGCCGTCAGACGTCTTGTTCATATCTCTGTCGGGGGCCTACATGGGCTTGGTGTTCCTGCAGTACGGCGACTTGACCGTTCCAATAGCCACGCACGCCACCTATGACTTCTTGATCTTGTGCGGGGCATACTTCCGGGCAAAAAAGCGCATGTCTCGGTCCTCTGTCAATTTAAAGGAGCATCAGGGCAAAGGACGGGGGAGGTAGAAGGCATGGCTGGGATGCACAGGAGGATGATAGTCTGTGGTGAACTTTACTTGCTACGAATGAAAGCGTTTGTTTTCTAGGAAAGCATACTGTGTTCGAATCGGACCATCTGTTCACCTTTACAATGTCTTTCCTCTTGGTGTGCGCCTCTGCATGGCGAGATGTATACCAGGTTTGAAATTGTCGTCATGTACAGGAGTGTGAAAATTTGTGTCGAAGAATCATTACAGTGTGAGGGAAGGAAATATGAGGTAAAGACGCTCAGTCATACAGAGAGGACAGACCACACTTGCAAGTTCACTTCAATAAGTGCAGATAAGCGAGTATGATCCTATCAGTTCTGCGTTGTAATGCTGTCGATCGAGCAGGAAAAATGATACAAAAACCAAGTCCGTTTGTAAATTATTGCATTTTTTTTTCCATAGAGACGTAAGGATCGTCTGTTCATCGTTTGCAGCACAGGCATTAAACCCGGACATCCCCCTCCGTGCATTCTCGAGACATCCTCCCGGGGCCAAGCAATCCTCTGTCTTCGCACATCCTCCCAGCCACGCCACTCACATGGATCCAGGTCTCGCCTCCGGAGAGATAAGCCAACTCGAGAGCAAGATCCTATCACTCTTACTTCATCGACTCATTGCTTGACGCTGACTTTTCGATCCAAGCTCCTCATCTAATTCCTTTTTCCGTTCATGTTTCTGAGGTCTACTCATACAAGGGCGGCTCTCTGCAGCCTGCAAGTGCGCGTGTTCAACACGACATTTCGCCATTAATTTGCATGTCATTTATTTCATGACTCTCTACATCGGGTATCGGGGTTCTAGGATGAGTTGCTGCAGACCGTGATGTCGCTCTAATCCATTAGGAGAAGAAGGAGTGGCCCCCACCCCCTTCCCTTCCACCGTTCCCGTCCTGCACGGCCTCCGCATCCTTCGCTGCCTCAACCCGGGCTAAAGTGCTCTTCACGCGGAGGGCCAGGGTCTTGAACCCGAAGCGCGTGCAGAAGTCCGTCAGCCTTTGTTCAGAAAAACGGGCCTTGGGCATCATCGTCATGGAGGGAGGTTCAAAAAGCTTCTTCAGTCTTATGAGCCTCCGGGACAGCAAGAACTTTTCCACGTTATCCTCCACGATCTTGCGAAGCCGTGGCGACTCGACCTCGTCCTTGAACTCCCAAAGTTCCTCGAAGCTCTCAAACTCCTCCAAGAGCTCCTGCGCCGTCTTGGGCCCGATGCCTGGTATGCCCGGGATATTGTCTGCGGCATCGCCCACCATGGCGAAATAATCGAGCAGCTGAGCAGGCTCCAAGCCGTACTTTTCGAACACCTCGTTGGGCCCCAGCCTCACCATGTTGAAGGGGTCAAAAACTGTGATATCCTCGCCCACCAGCTGCAAGAAGTCCTTGTCCGACGAGACGATAGTCACCTTCAGGTCGGAGACCTGCTCCACCGCCACCTGGGCAAAGGTCGCGATCACGTCGTCCGCCTCCAGCCCCTCCGGCGCCGTCACGTTGATGGCCCCGAACGCCATCGCCGCTTCCTGGGCGAGGGGAAATTGGGCCACCAACTCCTCGGGCGTGGCGGCACGATTGGCTTTATAGCTGGGGTAGAGGGCCGTCTGCCGGTAGGCCGGCGCGTGCCCGTCGAAGACGACCAGCACGTAGGGCCGCACCCTGCTCCGCGCCAGGGCCGGAAGCAGAAGCTTGTTCAGGACATTGCAGAAACCCAGGACCGCATTAACGGGAGTGCCGTCGGGCCCCGTCAGCCGGGGCATGGCGTGGTAGGTGCGGTAAAGGATGCTGGCCGCGTCCACGAGGACCAGGTTGTTGGCCGCCCCCCACCCTTTGTCGTACAGGGAGACGGGGGACCCGCCCTCCAAGTTCTCAGCTTCCTCCTCCTCCGCCTGCATCAGCATCGGGATCGGGGCGGCCAGGTCTGTCTCTTCGAAGCCCCCTTCCTCCGGCACGAAGCTCTCTTCCTTAAATTCGGTGGCGCCCCCCGCGGTTCGCAGCCCCCCCCCGGTGCTCATCGTCTGCACTCGCTCCATCACCTTCTCGATGTCCACACCGACTCTTACCATAGTTCGGTCCAGCGCATCGACCCCTGAGTCTTCCTTGAGCATGCTCATCATCAACTTCTCCTCCGGAGACATCCGTTCCCCCCGGCCTCCGCCCTCCGAGCTTGCCTCTTCGCCCGAAGCGCCCCCCTGGCCTTTCCCTTCCCCGGCGCCCTTCTTCTTTTTCTTCTTCCCTTGCTTGCTCCGAATCAGATATAAAAGCGCTCGGTAGTCTAGTACCTTGGCGGGGAGCTCGTATCCCATGGCAGAGAGCTCGTTTAGGACCGCGTTGGAGGTGGAGTAGTACCCCCCCAAGACCTTATTGCTGGGTTGCTTCACCACGGGCAGCTTCAGGTCCTCGAACAAAACCCGTGAGAGCTCCACATACGAGGTGATCTTAAACTCACGGCCGGCCATCTGAAAGATAGTGCCTGCGAGCTCCTCCAGACGCGCCAGTTCCGCTGAGAGATCCGGGCTCTCCCCGTCCTTGTTTTCTCCCGACCCCGTCTTCTCCTCCACTTCCCGGCCCTCACCGCCCCCTCCGGAGTCCTCTTCCTGGTCAGAGGCCGATAAGTTACTATTGGCTACCTCGCTCTCCTTGGACACGCCTGATTCCTTTGCCGTGCCAGGGCTGGGAACACCCACAACGACTGGCGCTGCAGACATTCCCCCTCCTCTCTCCTCGTCACCACGCCCTGTTTTCAGCCGCTCACCCCTGCCTTCCACCACCGAGTATAACGGCTTTACAAATAACACGCTCCTGCTCCTAAGAGACGAGGCCCCCGGGAGGCCCTGAAATGATATCGGCTGGCGGGAACTCCGTGCGGGCGCAAATGTTGCGCCATGCTGTTGATGGTTGCAATGTTGTATACATGTGAATCAGTCAGACGCTCAAGCATAACCAATCAGTGCATGCGCAGTATTGTCGGACACTATTTTCTTACCGTGACTTGTCGCGCTGCTGTTCTCCAACACTGGTTTGCTGAACTGAAAACAAATGCTGCTAGCCCAGACATTTGTTGTGGGCTCCAACCCGCTATGCCCAACACACCTGCATACCAAAGACTTATTGTCCGCATGTATAAAATGGCTGGCGACGCTGCTGCTACCTTGCTGCTGGATGCCGCCTATGTTCAACGCGGATGCCCCTTACCTGGCCTCCCCCACTCGCACCCACGGCACCCAAGCGGACAGAAGCCGAGATCTGTGTGGCTGTCAACCGTGGGATCCCTACATCATTGAGGATACATGTTGTTTAGATTTGCATGAAAGGCACGTTGATTGCAAAGCTACTGCACGTCGCCTGTGCGCGGCGTGCGTGCGAGGCCGGGGGAGGAGAAAGCCCTCCTTGACGTTGCGGAGTGGGTGGCCGCTGGGCCCACGGCGAGGACATGCCGCCGAGACGGGAGGGGCCGCGCCGTGGCAAGCTCTCTTCGCCTATCCTTTGCTCGCAACGCACACGCCTAGGGTATTCCGACGAATCTTTTTTCTGTTGGCCGATGGCGGCACAGCAACATAACGAAAAAGCCTACGGAGTCCTGTTACGAGACTAGTAGAACTGCGCGGGGAGGTCACAGGACAAGATATTTAAGGTCACCATGTTGTTCGTGAAGCGAAGAAATTCACGCATTGATTTGATAATGAGTTCGTTTTTCTTTTTTCCTTGTTCGTTTTCTTTTTTCCGACTCACACCCCTTTTTTCTAAACCAAAGACACGCCATTCCATTCTTTTTCTCAAAGGAGTAGAGGCACGGACGCCTACCAATACAGGAATGCTTAAAAATACTTTATAAATACTCAATTTGTGCCATTTTATTTTTTTGACGGTCGACATATTTATTCCTGTGTTCATGTTCATACACCTTGTGCCATTTTAAGTTTTTGACGGTCGACAAATTTATTTCTGTGTTCATGACCATACATCAATTTTTCCATCGCGCCAAGCCAATTATAACAGAGCTCGTAAACCGGAGGACAAACGTCGCTCGAAACTCTTCATGTCGGTCATATCAAGGTGGAGAGATAAGCCTCACTTAGCCCCACTTTGCCCTATTCTTTCCGCATTTAACTGCTCGCCACTGCCCCTACGTGGTCGTGATTGCTTAGAGCTTTCTCCTTGCTCTTGACCTTGTCCGAGCCGTTCATGGCTTTCTCGATCTCAGATTCTACCTTCTCATTCGTGTACGTGGCGTCCACAGACTGCGACCCGAGGCCTAGGCCCGAAACGATCCCCAGCGCAACACGAGAAAGATTGAGGCAGTAGAAGTGCAACCCCGAAGATCCTGCCCTGAGAAGCTCTTGGCCCAGGCGCACACCGAAGTCGATACCGTAACGGCGCACTTCATCGTCGTCGCTTTTGGATAGCGCCATCATATCCATCCACAGCTTTTCAGGCACTCGGGTACGGCAAAAAGCGACCATGCGTTTGAAGCCCTGCAAAGTGTTGAAGCACATGATTCCGGGGAGAATGGGCACCGTGATACCCGCGGACCGGCAGGTTTTAACGAAGGCCACGTACACCTCCGCATCAAAAAACATTTGCGTGATCTGGTATTAGATATAGAGCAAAAGAGGAATGAGCGAAAGTCGTACAATCATGTAGGATCGGAAAGACGCATTTGGTATAGCCTGAGGCGTATTACAACCCCTGTCTCCCTTTCCACAGCGGTCACGAATACCGACAGAAACGCACCACAAAGTCTGCACCCGCATCCACTTTCGCTTTGAGGTAATCGATCTCCTGGACAAAGTCATTATCTCGACACACATAGTACCCGGTAACCGTCCCGTCCTCCGCACGCTCCACAGCCACTCGCCCCAGCTCCGCCTTGCTCAATCCCTCGAGACTGTCCACTTGTTGGATGCGATTGGGATGGCCCTCTGGGTATCCCGCCACGCCCACACTGAAGAAGGTATCATGGTGTTTCCTGATGTAAGCTACTAGGTCCAGTGCTGAGCTGAAGCCGCCTTCAATAGGTTCCCATCGTTCCTGCCCTACAGGAGGGTCTACACTCGAAAGAGCATGGGGGAGTCAAGATCAGGATGAGCACAGAAGAGTGCAGGCCTTTGAAAAAGAATACGTAATAATCTCCCCCACTCTTAAGCAGGAAGATGTGACACTTACCGCCCCGCAGAGCCAATATGTTTGTAATACCCGCATCTTTTGCACTCTTTAGTGCGTCTACTACCTTTTCCGTGGGCATGTTGGTGCAAGTCAGATGCATATTAGCTATCAATCCGAAGCGTCGTCGTGCCTCAATGGTCAGCTCCAGCGTGAGTTCAGCGGTAGATCCCCCAGCCCCCCAAGTAAAATCCACGAACAGCGGATTATACGGTGCCATTTCCGCCAGGCGCTCGTAAAGCTTCTCCACCCCTTCCGGTGTTTTGGGTGGGAAAAACTCGAAGGAGAACCAGGGGGTTGGATGTCCCTTCCGCTGCTCTAGGAGTTCCCCGATGCGGTCGTCCTCCATAGCCTCTACAGGCTTCGTTGTTGCAAGGGCCGACATGCTTATTTATTTATTTCCTAATTTGGATGCACCAAAAAGTCTGCAGTCTTTCAGTTCGTTGGAGGTGATATCAGTGCAACCGTTGATTCAGTGCCAATTACCGTGAATCCATTTCAGTTAGTGATAATCATTCTTCAGTTCCGTAATGAGTTCTTCAGCACGCAGTGCGCCGCAACTCTGTGACTGCCTCCAATCCATGGCATGCATACCTTACAAGATAGGGACAGAAAACTCGCAAAGCGTGTTGTTTTCCTTTCCATGCCAGGGATCTTCGCCGCCACAGGATGCCTGTCTGGAGGCTGCCTGCTCGCTGACGAGCCCGCGGCCAAGCCTCTCCGGCGACGGCAACATGGCGAGACCCGGGTTAACACTCGACATGTCGATTGCATTCCTGGAGACGGCACAGACATGCTTCAGCTGCGTACCAGCATGAAGCCTGAGCCTCAAGCTACTCAGAA
>Ga0209925_1000228_pt1 | contig 30021 bp, 43 predicted proteins | sample SalPonR2_A_D1_MG_FD_185702 | JGI IMG/M metagenome (GOLD analysis project Ga0209925, IMG submission 185702) | Salt pond soil microbial communities from South San Francisco under conditions of wetland restoration - Salt Pond MetaG R2_A_D1_MG... ... | reverse complement strand
CTGTTAATGTATAGTAAATATTTAAGTTTTATGAAATTTTAAAGTCTATTTACTATATGTAAACTATTTGAAGACTGTAACGAATAAACAAGATATATGATTATATGCTATTTTTTCAAAAAAAAAAGCAAAGAATTTATACATTGACTGCATAATAATAGTAAAAAGAGAGAGTGAAACCATATGCCAACAAAAAATTATTCAGTGGTTTCTGTCCCTAAAAGTGTCATGAACAAAGTGAAACAACTTTTAGAGGAAGAGCAAATAACAGGTTATCGGAATCCAACCGAATTTGTTTTAGATGCAATAAGAAGACGAATAGAAGAAATAGAAAAAAAACAAACTACAGATATTGAAGACATCAAACGAATCATCAACAAAGTCTTTGAAGAATACGACAACAAAAAATAAAAAAAAATTATGAGAGAGCAAACTCCTCTCTTATTTCTTGGAAATGTGTCAAGATGGATTCATCTGGAGTCTCCCAGATTTTTTTATGATATTCTATTCTTGCTTTCATCCCAATATAAATCAATTGTTTCATCTGTTTTTTTAACAGACAAAAATCATCTGTTTTTAGTACTAATTTTAACGTTTTTTCTAAAAACTCTCTTGTGATTTTTCCTTCAATTGATAGAGATTTTTTTTCAAAGTTTTTCTGTTTTAATTCCAAGAATCGAATGAACTCCGGTTTACACATATCTTTCATTATACTATATATATAATGCATATTTCCTTGAGTCACTGGAATTAATACCGATGGGTCTGCCTCTGGTTCTACATAATAATATCTTGCTATCTCTTCAAGGTTCACTCTATCCCCCGATGAATATCCGTTATCAAACAAATGTTATAAAAGTATTATGGAGAGAGAGAGGGGTTGTTAAAAGTATTATGCTAAGGGGATGGAGTGAAACCAAAAATGATTTTTTGCAATCAAAAATAGTTTCTTCCCCTCAGCACAATCATAGTCAACGGTTTCTCCCTTTTATCAGTATCCCTTATATGTAAACCTAAAACTATACACCGAAAGGTATATATACGCCTGTTGACATATAGTAAAAATGGAGTGAACCAGAAATGAAAGGCAAAACACAACAGGAAGAAAAAGCAGCAGACATCAAAATCGGGATGAAAGTAGGATACCGTGATATGGCAAACCCCTATCATGAAGGAATCATCGTAGACATCATAGAAAAAAAACCAGGTTCGTTCATGTTGTTTGGAAAAAACGGAGGAATGGAAGCAATCAAAAAAGAAGCAGTTGTCATCTACCCTGACCGATGGACAAGAACCAACGTTCCCTTCAACGACCTCAGTTATCATGACCATGCCGGACATAGACTCGTTGATGCAGAACCCGTCTCCCCACAAAAAGTCAAAGAGATAAAAAAGGAATATGAACGAATGCAACCAATCCTCAGAAAACAAGAAGAAGAAAAAAGAAAACAGAAGAAACAAGCAGAAGAGCAACAAAAAGAGGAATATGTCAAACAATTCCCGTATCTTACAGACCTGAGAAAAGCAAATCAGTCAAGCTGGGCTGGAGGAGCAAAAAACTTGAAAAAAGAACTGAAGAAACAATTCCCAAACACCAAATTCTCAGTTAAATCAGAAAGCTACTCGATGGGAAGCTCGATAAATGTATCCTGGACAGGAGACCCAGACCGAGAAAGTGTTGAAAAAATAGCTTCCAAATACAAAGAAGGAAGCTTCGATGGAATGACCGACATGTACAATTATTCAGATGAAGTCTGGACAGATGTGTTTGGTGGAGCAAAATATGTGTTTTGCCAAAAGGAGGACTAAAATAATTATGGCAATGGAAAAACAAAAAAAATATTGCAAAGAAAAAGGAGTACCAATGTTCGCACCAATCGATGGAATCTGCTGGAGCTGCAAAAACAAAATCCCAGACCGGGGGGATAAACATATAACTGGCTGCCCTCTTTGTCACAGAAGCTACTGCAGTTAATCCTCAGGGAGAAAAACCTATGACTGAAGAATATACAGAAAAAGAATTAATCTTATTGGATACAGCACTAACAGACTTCATCAGACTCAGAAAAAAACAACACCGGGAACTAACACCATACAAAAACCTTCAAAAAAAAATCTGGGAACAACTCAAGGAGCAAAAAATGAAAAAGAAAACACAAAAACAAAAAAATGAAGAAAAAATAGGTGAAAAAACAGAAATGGCTTATCATTACTCAGACTAAAATCCTTGGTCAAACAATGATTTCGCCTTTTTCTCATATTTTTTTAATGGTTTCCCTTTTTTATAATCCGAATGCATCTTCTTATGCAGTCTCTCCATCGGTTTCGATTTCACTTGTAACTCAATCCTTTTAGGCTCATCAGACTGAGCAGACTGCTTCATCAAACCAAGATGATGAGCATAATACACATCATTCAACGGATTCAAATAAAAATCATCAGTTTCATCAGGGTCGAACCTGTATTGTTTCTTTAACTGTTTCGCTTTCTTATTTGCTTCATCCCTATCCTTTGTAAGAATCGTTGCTCCAGCAATATCTTTCAACTTATGATACCGTTCCCGTTTCAACTTTTCAATAGTACTCGGCACTGTTTTAATACGCCCATAACTATTAGAATTATTTTTAAGAACTTGTTTCAAAAAAGAAGAATGCCTATTATTCGATTTTTCAATATCCCTTAACACATCAGACATCTTCGTATCAAAACCACCAAATTGAGCCTTATGATAAAACCCAGGGTTCTTTTTAGGATTCGGGAATTTTTTTACATCAGGATTAAACGGTTTAAAATCATCAACATTTTTCACACCGTCACCGTCAAAATCACCAAACAATAATTCTCGATGACTGGTATTCTTCGGAATATTATCTAACGGTTTTCCTTTCTTCTTTTTACGTTCCCAGCCTATCTTAAAATCATCAAACATGAACTCTCATCTCAACTTATTTTTTTACAATCTCATAGGTTTTATGCCATTTCCCAGTCCACCATTTCGGTTTTTTTACAGATGCAACCTTGTATTTATTCCGAATGGATTTCTTCTTTCCCCTGAGATATTTTTCAAGTTCCGTCTTATTATGTGATTGAACTCCTAACACTCTATCCATCATATCATCTCTTTTTTAATCTTTAATACGGTCAAAGAAGGGTCTCAAAGTCCGGCAGGGCAGACTATGACCAAACTCTTTGTTTTCCTTATGAGTCTTCATCTCACTAATCTTGAATTTACTGAATGGTTTCCTCATAATCAGCCTCCAAACCAAGTTCTTTTAATAATACTGTAAATATCATTTTAGGTAATTCCAACTCCATTCTTTGGACATCACTGCCTCAGCTCCACCAATATGATTCTTACTTCGTTTACTTCGTTTCTCATATTTATGAACACTGAGAATGTTTTTTTTCATCTTGTCCAAGGCAATCTTCTTTGTTCTCCCGATTTCATGTCCAAATCCTTCAGCTTCAGCAATGACACCAACCCCTTTTTGTTTACGGAATTTGATAAGTTCGCCTTTATATCTAACAGATTTTAATTTCATGTTTCCTCACTCACAAATATTTTTTAGCCATCTTTTTCGCTTTCTTATCAGCAGTACTTTTTTTATTACTGATTTTCTGAATAGGATTCACCCGGTCTTCAATGAAAGCAGCAGTCATATACTTCCCACAAGGCAATTTTGTAACACTAACCCAGCCTTTCTTACTTTGTTTCACTCTGACCATGTTAAAATCTCACCTTCTGAAACGCTTCTATTTCCTTCTTTGGATATTTACTTGAGATGTTCTTGATTTCACTTTTTTTAATAAATCCAGTTTCACCGGAGACCAAAGATTGAACAGCTACTACTCCTTTTTTCAACTCCCCTCTTTTTCGCATTGAGGAAGTTGCTCGTTCCATAACTTTAACTGGAATCTGTTTTCCGATTATCCCATATTTTGCCATTAAAACCACTACTTACCAGGAATATTTGCTTATTTCTTATAGTTCCATTTTCTGAATTTTGATTCCTTAACCTTCCTTAAAGAATACTTTCCATCCCTTGAAGTAATATACCTGTAATCAACACCAGTCCCATCCTTGTTTAACTGCCTGATTGTATACCCTAATCCCATGATACGTTCTTTTTTTGCTTTTTTTCTTACATACTCTTTTGCATTCGACAGCTTAAGAAAATACTTGTTTTTAGGCATCTTATAGCCATACACAAAAAATTTTGCCATTATCTCAATCCCCTTAATCCACTTATGATTTCCTTACATAAGTAGCATATTTCCTTCCACTTTTGACAACTCTTGCTTTATTACCAAGATTCCAGTTCATCTGAGCAGTTCGTTGAGCTTTGCTTTTCGTCACTCCCTTGTGCAAAGTACCAAGTTTGAACAGCTTCCCCTCAAAATATCTTGTTTTTCCAAATTTACTCATTTTTTTCCTCCTAAAAAATCAGTTGTATTTACTCTTCAAGTAATCGATGTGATTCATCGCCTTCGCTTTAGAACTGAAACTCTCGCTGTCCTCGTAGCTCCGTATAGCCTTGCCACCTTTGACCATCTTGGCAACGCTGACCCCATACATTCTTGCCCTGGAGAATCCTCTTCCATACGACAGCTCATAAGCCATATCTTTGTTGATTTTACCATATTTCAGTACATGTGGAGTCATCATGTTCTTTGATGTCCCATACGCTTTTTTTATGATTTCTCTTGCTCTATATGTTTTCATCTCCCTACTTTCCTCCTTTAATTATCAAGTTTATATCCAAGGAATCTTTTTTCTTCCTGGATTTCTTCTTTTTCTTTTTTTTGGATTGTTTGTCATCTCCAAATAAATTGAATCCACTGCCTGGTTTACTATCAAAACTAATACCAGAATTTTTATCAGACCCTAATGAAAACGCTGAATCTTTTTTAGCTCCCCAATCGATAGCACTCTCTTTTTTTCCAAAACTGAACATGCTATCTTTTTTATCAGAAAAACCTACCATATTCTGTTTTTTCTTCATCACATCAGACACGTTTTTTTTCCCAGTTTTAGGTCTTAACTCATTTTTAGATTGTTTCAATGAGTGACCCATTGACCGTTTCCCAGTAATACCAAGACTCGATTTTTGACCAAGACTCAATCCACTTCCAAGTCTTCTTCCAGCATCCTCTTCTTGTTGATTCTGTCCAAATGTACCAATAGGACTGCCTTCAGCTCGTTCATCAACCCGTTGTTTTGCTTGTCCTAAAAAATCAGCAGTTCGCTTTCCAGCAGACACCAACGGTTCAAGTCTCTCAGCAGCAGGAGCAACAGCTTCTTTCACTTTTGCAGATTGCACCCGTTTTTTCAAATCCCGTAAATGCTGTTTTTGTTTAATCCTTGATTCCCGTTCTTTCGCTTTTGATTCCAATTCAGCTATTTGATTCTGCAGTTTTTCCTCTTCAGACATAAACGCTTCATTCGCTTCTTCAGCAGAAGGAAACTCAGGGTTCTTTTTATCAGCCTCAGGAACATCCCTGGAAAGACTTAAATCAAGACCTGGCTCATCACCTGAAACACTTGTAGATACGTCATTCGATGGCTCACGGGAAACATTAACTTCCATCCCGTCACCATGACTTTCCTCAGTTTGAAATTGCTCCTCCTCCTCTCTTAAACGCTTCAGGTCTTCTTCAGATAAATCTGTAGTCATATCATTCCCTCAAAAACCAGTTATATTTTTACTACATCTTAATAGTATATGAACAACACTGCATATAAAACCTAAGGGTAAAAAATAGTCCATGTATAGTTTCAATCACCTCTCCCTATTGTTAACCTAAACATATATACCCAAAGGTTTATATACTCAGGGTGCATTATTATTACATGGAGTGAACCAGAAATGAAAGGACAACACCCAAAGGAAATAGAAGCAGCCCACAGCCTCGGACACAAAGAAACACTCTACTACATGAAGAGTTACCACCGAGACTGGTTAAATGAATATGAAGCAGAACTCCTTGCAGAATGGTCACAAAAAAGCAACGGATTCAGCAAAGCATTCAGAATGAGCTGGGCTGGAAAAACAATCGTTGAAAGAGTACTGATGCTTGAATCATTAATCAGGGAAGCAAAAATGGAGGCATTTTAAATGGAAACAAAAAAATCTCTTCCTTATCTCATTTATTGGCATAAAGTAGCAAACAGTGGAATCTGGGGATATGAAGACAAAAACATAGCAGAAAGAAGTGCTGAATCATTAGCAGAACAAGAGAATGTGTACACTGTTCTCATCATGGATATGAACAACAAAACAATAACACACATCAAAGGAGACAACTATCATTTAGAATCAATCACAAAGGAGGACTAAAAAATGAGTGAAACACAAAAAATCGATATTGAACCAAAATGGGTGGATTTAATGCCACTGTTCTTTGAATGGCTCGAATATGGTAAAGAATCACAGAAGGAAACTGCAAAAAATGAGATTATGAAAATAGCTGAAACTGCTGATATACTAAGACAAGCTCAGAAAAAAGGGAAAACACTCATCTTCAAAGATGGAAAAATACATGAAGAGGACTAAAACAATGGAGATTTATGGAAAAACATTCCCAGATGACAGCGAACTCATCACCAAACAAACCCTTGACCGACATCTAAAAAAACAGGAAACAAAAAATTTAAAACAAAAAGGTGAAAGCTTAGCCTGGTCAAGCATGTACAATGACCTTTATAAAACTCATATAAGAGCTTTCATCGATAAAAAAATCCTGATGAAACAAGGATGGAGAAAAAAAATCAAGGATTATTAATTCTTTTTTTCACTCTTTTTTTTAACATATAATACTGCCTCATCACAAAATGATGATTCACTGGTTCTAACTCTTTTTCAAACACCATGAAACACAAATACAACACTGCAATGAACGGAGCAATAACAAGACTACTCGGATATTCCAAAGAAACAATTTCCCTGGGGTCTCCGGTCAACAAACGATTATCAGGTATTTTACCCTTACCTAACACTTCCTGGATTCTATCAGCCCTTGTGATTGGTTCATATCCAATGACAAAAAAAGAATAAAGAAAAATAAGAAGGCAGATTAAAAAAACGTATTTATCATATTTATTCGGTTTCATTGCAGAATGCTAAGGTTATGACCATCAGATTCAAGGATTTCTCCAGTAAAATCTTTCGTGTACAACTTCCTGATTTCTTTTTCAAAATTATCAATCAACTGCTGCCTTCCAATCTTAGTTCTCAGCAAATACCGTTTCATCCGTCTCCCAGCAATATTTTTCAACATATCATGCTCAGAAAAATATGTTTCATTCACAAACAAAACAAACTCAGTACTCCCGTCATCCTTCTGAACAACTTCAAAATCAACAAGGTTATCAATATCCTCCTTTGCAATATTTGCTTTGTTTTCAACTAAAAAAATCATATTCTCCAACTGTTTACTCCCCTTCCCCAAGACTTTCAACGTAGTACTCCCTTTGATTCTTTGCAATGCCTTCTGAGCATTCAATAACATGTCAAACTTCCAATAAGCAGCATTCGCTTCAAGATGCTTATTTTTAATAGTATCCATATCGTTAAGAATCCATTTCACTTTCATTGCTCATTATCCCCTTCTTCAGTGATATACCCATCATAAACAATGCATCCTCGAGACTTCAGTTCATCACGGAGACTGTCAAACGTTTTACTAAGTTTCTGATTAAGTTTTTCCATTGCAGCATTCACCTGTTCAATCTGTTCATCAGATAAATACTTGACATTCTCCTCGGTCAACTGTTTTTCTCTGCCAACATGCTGCTCCCATCTCAACAACATTGGGACACCATCAACGACCTCTAAATATGTAACAATCAATGATACACTCAAACTTCCATCTTCATAAATCAGTTGATTCGTTCCTAAGAACAATGGTTTATCATCGACACCGACAGCTTCTAAAAAATCTTCTTTTTTCGCAAAATTCATTTTTACTAAATTGCTCATTTTTTGTTTCACTCCTATACTATATAGTGACTACATCTTATAAATACTTTCAGGTTTTAATGTTTTTAAAACCAAGTTTTTCAAATGCAACATTAATCAAAAAGCAAAGATACCATAAATATTTTTCATATTTCTTATGAAGAAACAACCGACCCTGGGTCTCATAAATCGGAAGAAACTTCCTAAACTTTGGTTCAAGTTCCGTGTCCATAATATTCGGGTATAACTGCTCCCACAACTCAAGACTAATACTAATAAGATTATGATGGTCTTCCCTGTTTGCTTCCCCCTGATTAAAACTTTTACGGAGACTTACCTTCAAATCACTCATAAGAATATATCGTTCAAGTAGAAACTGGCGATATTTCTCCTCTTCATAAGTAACATATGGATTATATGCTTCATTCTGCTGCATCGGAATCATTATCACCCATAATGTTTTCAAAATCTTCTTTTTCAACCATGCAGGATTGTTTCCGTAAAAAAATATAAAGACTCTGATGAATCATAAGAAGAGCAAAAAGAAGCATGAGCAACCCACAAAAAACAGCTGAAGCAGCCAGAGCAAACAACTTATTGATTCCAAACATAAGACTCAAAGAATAAATGGATAAAAAATAAAAGAAACAAAAAGAGACCACTACATAAAACCCCATAACTCGTTGTCCCTGTTTTAATTCTTTCACAGATTTATTTTCATCTTTTGATTCATTGATTTTTTCAACTATTTTTTGTTTGAAACCCATAGGAAACACCTTAGAATCCTACTAATGCATCATACATCATGACCATACCCACAAAATTAGCGAAACAAAGACCGATAACCATCAAATAAAAAAAGGTATCCGTATGTTTGAAAAAATTATTTTTCGCTATCTGATTTTGCACATATCCAAGGAGACTTGCTCCAGCCTGTTGAGGATTCGTTTCCGTTTCACGTTTATTAAAATTAAGTGGAAGCATACTTTCAGCATCTAAAAACACAACCGGGACATCCTGAGGAGTAGTCACCACATTTTTCCCTTTAATCGTTGAATGAAAGATTTTTTCATCTTCACGGGTCACATAATAAATACTTCCTTTCTCCAACACCCAAATCTTTGTTTCATCCTCTACAACAACAACATCTGAATCCAAGTTTTTAATTTTAATATCAACTCGTTGACCTCCCTTATACACAAAATAAACCATTCCATAATTTTTTTGTCTCATCTTCCGTAAAAGCTTACAACGAATATATGGGTCAAGGAGGAATTTTCCAAAGATAATACCCAATGGAAGAAAACCAGCCATCCCTAAAAACAATAAAACAACACCAAGACTGGGAGAAACCGTTGAAACCATCTGATAAAACATGACAATAGCCATGATTCCAAGTACTGACCCAAACAAAATTGCTTTATTCAAATCAATAACATGACCATCTTTGATTTTTTCAGCATATTGTTTATAACTTGCAGTTTCAACATTCTTACCTGATTCATGTCCAGGTTCAACTTTTTTTTGTTTTTGTTTATTAAAAAAATTACTCATGATTAATACATCCCTTCATTAGATTCATCTTGTGGAATAATATAATCCATCGGTTCTTTTTTCGATTTATTCTTCTTGAACAATCCAAAACCAGACTTCCGGGAAATAGGAATCTTAAACGCTTGATAAATCCGTTCAGACCCGTCAAGAGTCCCCGTAAACCTGACTTCAGTTAAAAAATGATGCCAAAGAGGCATAAACACATATTTCATCATCGGGTCATTTTTCGCTAATCTGAACATCCCAGTCAACCAACGCATATCTTCCTGATACAACCGGAGTGTCTTCGGATTTTCAATAGCACCTAAAAAAAGATGAGGGTTCAACAAGTCATCAAATTCTTTGACATCCCCCTGTTTAATGTTGATAAGATTCCAAGCATGACCAAACTGGTTATCCGGCATCTTATCATATTTCTGAGTTTTCTGAGTATAATCAGAAAAACCATCCTCATCTACTTTATCGTAACGGTCATAAAGTTCATCTAAAATATGTTTCTTTTCTTTTCCCATATTTCACAAAAACAAAAAGGTTTACGCATTATTTAAGGTTTATGCTTTACTATGTTAATGTATCGTTTTAACTTTCTTCGGTGGCTGCAGAGTAAAAAACCAAAGAAAAATCCAATGATGACTAACAAAACACCATAAACATACAGGTTTTTTCCACCTATCTCATAAAAAGCAGTGTCTCCAATAGTAAACTCCATAGATTCATTGTAATATTCCCCATGATATTCAACAGAAATATTCCAAATATATTGACCATAACTATCTGCAAAACTCAACTTTTTGAAAAAAGTCCCTGCAGTCATATTAGTCTCATTTCTCAACAGAGACATGTCTCCCTCTGTCCCACCATACACTGTAAAATTGAAGGTTGCATTTTCAATATCACTATAGACCGAGAAATAACCAACTGGTTCAAACAAAGAAATAATACTCCCATTCTCTGGTCTGATGTCATGAACTCCAAAACCAGAGATATTCCCACCGGAGAAACTAAAATCACTCTCGAAATACCAAGAGCTAACATTATTACCACTGAAACTAAAGGAATTATCAAGATTCCAACTTGGAGAATTACCACCTGAAAAAGAGAACTCATCGAAATGCCAACTTGAATCATTCCCTCCTGTAAAACTGAATGTATCTCCATGATACCAAGAGCTGGCATTATTACCACTGAAACCAAAAGAACTGTCCAGAGACCAATTCCAACCGGAAATATTCCCACCACTAAAACCAAAACTGCCATCCTGAATCCACGAATTGGAATTACCACCGGAGAAACTGAAAGATTTTTCATGAATCCAACTACTGGCATTATTACCGGAAAATGAGAACGCATCTTCATGATACCAAGAGCTAACATTACCACCACTGAAACTAAAGGAATTATCAAGATTCCAACTTGGAGAATTACCACCTGAAAAAGAGAACTCATCGAAATGCCAACTTGAATCGTTCCCTCCTGTAAAACTGAATGTATCTCCATGATACCAAGAGCTGGCATTATTACCACTGAAACCAAACGTTGAATCCTGAGACCAACTTGAATCGTTTCCCCCAGTGAAACTGAAAGAAGCATCCAGAGACCAACTTGAATCGTTTCCCCCAGTGAAACTGAATGTATCTTCATGATGCCAAGAACTACTGTTACCACCACTAAAACCAAAACTGGAGCTAACAGACCAAGAACTACTGTTACCACCTGAAAAACCAAAAGAATCAGTCTCATGCCATGATGAAACATTTCCTCCACTGAAACCAAACGTTGAATCCTGAGACCAACCCCAATCGGAGATATTTCCCCCAGTGAAACTGAAGGAATCAGATTCTACCCACCTGCTATCATTATTACCAGAAAATGAGAATATATCATCGATATTCCAAGAGCTGACATTACCACCACTGAAACTGAAAGATTCATCGAGATACCAGGATGAGATATTTCCTCCTGAAAAACCAAAAGAATCAGTCTCATGCCATGATGAGGCATTATTACCACTGAAACTGAAACTGCTATCCTGAGACCAACTTGAATCGTTTCCCCCAGTGAAACTGAATGTATCTACTTGATGCCAAGAGCTAACATTATTCCCACTGAAACCAAAAGAACTGTCCAGAGACCAACTTGAATCGTTTCCCCCAGTGAAACTGAATGTATCTTCATGATGCCAAGAACTACTGTTACCACCACTGAAACCAAAACTGGAGCTAACAGACCAAGAACTACTGTTACCACCTGAAAAACCAAAAGAATCAGTCTCATGCCATGATGAAACATTTCCTCCACTGAAACCAAACGTTGAAACAAAATTCCATCCTTCAACAAAAGAAAAGTTGCATCTTGCATCAGCTGTTGCTGGAGTATCTTCAGTTTCACCATCTATTTTAGCTATACTATAGAACTCATAATATCCAGTACTATTAGGGAAATCAAAACTCCAACTCCAAGGACTACTTGTATCAGGGTTACTTGCATCAGACCATTCAGCCCACTCTGTTGAATTACCTGAACTACCAGACGAAGATACATCTTCTACTGAGTCATAAGAGCTAATAGTAAAATCTACATTACGGGCAACTCTATACGCATCCCAATACGAACTGTCTTGATTGTAAGTAGAAATTCCGAAATAACCACTACGAGGAGAACTATCTGACATGGTTACTGAATCCCACTCAGTGAAATTCCAATATCCTGAAACAGTATATTGTTTACAGTAAACATTCGATGCATCTGCTGATATTTTAAGATAATACCATTGACCAGTATTAGCTGGATTAGTTCCTGCGACATGAGAACTATAATCCCATTCTTCACGCAATTGAGGACTTTTTTGGTCATCTCTGGCATCCATCACACCTTGATAACCAGTATTAGACCCATCCGAACCAAAGATTGCAAGACCTGGAGCAAGTTCATCATGACTGCCTGAGTTTTGACCTGAGTTATACACCCAAGCACATACAGCATAATCACTATCAAAAGATTGACTGGTATCTAATTGTATCTTGTATGTTTCAGTTCCATCACTGTTATGTCCTGAATAATCTCCTACAATAGAGTAATCACTACTACGACTGACTGAAATACCATCTCCACCTGCTGAATCAAAAATATGACCTGTTGTCTCAAAACCTTCCCATACAGGAAATGTGTCTGAAGCACTCCCTGTTGTTGATACCGTAGCATCTCCATAGTAGATGTAGAAGTCTCTACCAGAAGTTGGCAGCCAATCAAGTTGCACATAAAACATTGCCCGAGACCCGTCATCATACATCTCTCGGAAATAATCGAGTTCAGTTCCGTTCTGATTAGTAAACCGAATATCATCAAAATCTGATTGGCAACTTTCATTACAATAAATTGTATGACCTGAACTAACACCATTGCCATATTGTATTTTAAGAGGCACTACAACATCCGTTTCAGTGGATGTTTCACCACTGATATTGAACTTTTGGCGTTTTGAAAAATCACTATTCCACCAATCAGCTCCTCCAGCTGTAAAATTATTATCACTCCAACGATACCATAAAGTTACATTATCTGGAGTACTGCCATTATTGGTTGCAGAAATGCTTAAAGGAGTTGTACTCGTATTATATGGAGTTATCGAATCTATGAAAGTATCTAACGTATATCCTACAATAAAATCTTCTGTATCAGCATTACTTACATGATTACCAGCATTCTCCCTCACCCTGAGATAAACAGTAATCGTATCCCCTGCAACAGACAACCAATCAACTTCAGACGAATCATAACTCCAACTTGTAGTTCCAGAACAATCCAACCAATATCCAGTTCCACTTACCACCCAATGTGAACCAGTCCAACATTTACCCGTTGTGGTATCATTGATTTTAATATCAATACTGTCAACTCCAGCAAAATTATCTGAAGCACTCCCAGTTATACTCGATGGCTGAGAACCATCTGCAATAGCATCGATGCTTCCAGTAGGGTCTGTAGTATCTTTTTTGAAGTTGCTGACATCACTATTTGTTACATACGCATTTCCAGCTTCATCCTTTGCTCTTGCTCTTAATGTATATGAACCATCGGCTGTAGCATCCCATAATGCACTTGGTACATACCAATCAGTTGTATAACTTGCAAGGTCATCAACAGAGGATATATCATACCAATTACTACCATCTAAACTGCATTGAATCTCATCAAGACCACTGGTTGAATCAGAAAAATCCACATCATAATCCCAGTCCGTTCTTTCATTCAAATATCCATTCCAATCTGGTTGATTATCTGTAATCGTTGGTTGAGTCCCATCAATCCCATTACTGAAAGTATCTGATTGAGTTGACCCGTAATCAGTTCCATCATACGGTCTGCAACTGACATAAACAGTTCCATCATAATCAGACCAAGATGCAACATTATTCTCCCAGTTCACATCATAATTAGTTTGGTCTCCAGCACTGGTTACATGAGCATCATAATCCCCAGTGGTCGGAGTTCTTGCACTACTGCCCTTGTTAAACGTAAAATAAAGGTCAACATTATCCCCATTTGAATCAGAAGTAGTCCAATCACACTGGATGTCATTGTTATCTAAATCCCAGCCAGTATTTCCTTCATCATCCAAGCTGAAACTATCAACTGATGGAGCAGAGTTCGCATCAGTAGTTGCACTATCACTTGCATATGTACTCCACAAACCTATATTGTTACTCCATGCTTGGTAGTAGTAAGTTGTATCCTCTGTTAAACCAGTATGACTATAACTTGTACCTGTACCATTATAAATCTCTGTACCACTTCCACGTTCCCATGATGAAACAGAGTTCCATTCGATATAAGTATTTGTCGCATCTGTGCCTTTTGTCCAAGATAAATCTATTTGCGAAATGCTTTGTTCTGTAGCAGAAAAACTTGTCGGTGTTTCGGGTTTGTTTGCTTCATACCATAATCGAGGATAGTCATTTCCATCATCAATATACCAAATCTCAGCAGCATAGTCTTCTTTTTTACTAATATCCCAATTAGATGAAAAGGTTGAATAACTTTGCATTTGACTGGTAAGTTTAGGAGTAGAAAACTGGTCAGTATAACTACTGCCTGATGTTTCTGAATCATAATAGTTATTATTACCATTTGCATTATAAGGAGAACCTACAAATCCTCCACTATACTCAGATTGTGTATAAGTAACATGACCATAAGAATACGAATTATTTATAATACAATCTTCAGCTCTTCCAACAAATCCTCCAACTCGTTGATACCCTGTAACATCACCAGATGCATAACAATTCTCAAAGATGGTATCTTGCATATATCCACCGAATCCTCCTAAATATTGATAATCATAAACTGCATCTGTCGATACATTCCCTGTCGCATAACAATTTTTTATTATAGTCATTGGTGTGTCATCGGCTCTTCCAATAAAACTTCCAATTCTTCTATAACCACTACCATTAATATTAACTGATGATGACGAGTTGTATACTTCGTTGTTTCCTGCCCATAATCTACCAATTAATCCTCCATATCCCCAGCAAGATGTCTGGTTATCTACTATCTCGATATTACCAGATGCATGGCAATTCTCTATAATCATATCACCAGCTGATTCTCCTCGTGCAATGAGTGTACCAAAATAACTCACATCTTTAACAGTCATACTTGCATTGACAATCACAACATTTTCAATAGTTGATGTCTCAGGATGTGCAACAAGAACTGCTACTCCATATGTCCCGTCTGATGAAACAACTGCATCTTTGAGAATAACATTCTTGACAAGAGCATTCGTTATATGCATAAAAAGTCCGATGGTAGTACCATCAGAGAAATCGAATTTTAAATCAGATATGGTATAGTTTTGTCCATCAAAAGTACCTGTAAAATCATCACCTGTAAGACCAATACTATTCCATCCATCACCTCCAGAACCAGGATAACAATATGTACTGTATCCAGATGTGCTTGAGCTTAAGTTGTTCATTAATATGTAGTTCGCTGTTTTATCATCTTTTATTTCATTCAATTCGCCCCAATCTGTTATTTGGTATGGGTCAGCTTCAGTTCCCGAACCAGAGCCACTGAACGCTGATACAGTTAGTTGTCTATCATCAAAAAAAGGAATCATCAAATTGAATCCAAGCATAAAGAATGTAATCAGAGCAATCAATCGTTGTCTCATAAGAAATCAAATCCCTATTTTTTAAAAAGAAAAAAATAGGAAAAAACCTGTTTGTTTACCCGTAATAATAGACTATGATGTCATCAATGGTAAAGCCTTCATCGATACCAATAGTAAAACCAGTTCCAGCTCCACCATCAGCATCCTTCAGATAAAAATTGATTTTTCCCGTATCAGAATCCGTTGTCCCGGTAGTCCCGAAAAACGCACTGCTTTTGTCCATGAGCTGACTGCTGATAGAAAGACTTGTACTGTTACAATATGCTTTCACCCGGCTGGTATTCCAGCTTCCACCATCAACAGCCTGAGACCCTTCAAATTGATATTCCACACAAATATCAAATCCTTCTTCAAACGGAGTAGTCCCAGCAAGTTCCTCACCATCAGTAAAACCATCTGCATCTCCATGCTCCCAAACAAAGCTATCTCCTTCAGCTATATCAGAATCATAATCTAATGTCCCATCATCAGAATCGATTGTATAAATATTAATTACACCTGAAGTTCCAGGACTTGCATCACTTGCAAGAGGGAGTCTATGCCAACTCATACCGTCATCCGGGTCTGGGTCTTCAGGCATAAAAGCATCTGTTTCATCATCCCTTGTTTCACTGTCAGCCTCCGTTATCCCCGGGTCTGGGTCTTCAGGTTTAAAATTAATCATTGTTGTAGCAGCACCAAGAACAGCTCCTATGACAAGCATAGAAACCAGTAACATGTTGAATATCAGCCTTTTTTTATTTTGTTTTTTTTCCATCATTTTTTCCTCCTTATCAACCTATTTTTTTAAACGCCTTTATGTTTTGTAGCTGCAAGATAACAAATATAGATTCCAAGTAAAATAAAAGGAAGTCCGAACAACATCCCATAACTTGAAAAAGCAGGAATCGAATCAGCATAGACTTTTTCCACTGTTTGCACTCCTGCAGTATAAGAAATAGTCATCCCACTTTGAACTTGTAACCCATCAAGAAAAAGATATACTCCTAAAAACAAAGGATATAATCCACTGAGAAAACCAAATGTGACTCCTCTGGTTTCGATAATACTCATAATCAAGAAAACAATCCAGATAATGAACCAGAGCATGAATATGTCCAAAGTCATGAACAAACAACCTTAAATTAATGTTTAGACTTAATTATTTAACTAATGTGCTTAACTTCTTTTAAGTGTTTCTGTTAAAAAAAGAGTTTGGGAAAAGAAAAAAAGAAGGAACGTATCCCCTCTTTTTTTTTGTTTTTGCTGCTGTGCGACCTTAGAATCCACGAGCTATTAGTACAAGGACTAACAGACCAAGAAACGTTGGAATCACACTCATTACAGTGTTTGGAATACCTGTAATGTTTGAACTATCAAGAACATCTTGAATAGTTGGAATTGCAACAGCAGCAACAATGATTGAGACAATAACCACACTGATTACAAAATCAACAGGGTTAATGGCTGCAGTGAAACCTTTATTTTGTGCAAACATCTGTCAACATCCTCCTATGACGTTTACTCACCATTTCATCTTTCTCTTGGAGCAGTGGCAAGACATCTCCAAGCTTAGCTAAGATTCTAATATATCATATACCACAAGAGGCTTATAAACCCTAATGCTTAACAAAATAAAGGTAAAAGGTTAAATTACTGGTTTTTTTTGTTGATAATAATCTTATTGAAATTCTCCCGGTCAATAAGACCCATCTCCCGAAGTCTTTTTTCAACAAACTTCGCATCCTTCCGATTCCACCGAATCTTAAAACTAAGACCTCTACAAATCCGGTCAACCTGAGTCTGTACCAATCCCATATCAAGTAACTCCTCCTCAACCAAATTCAACACCTGCTCCTTAGGAATCCTGATACGTTCAACTAACGAATAAAAATCTCCAGCACTAATCTCATCAACATTCAAATTCAATAACAACTGATACACTTTATCATAAATGTTGAACTCATCAGTTGAACTCATACACTATTTCACCGTTTATTATACAATTTCAACAAAGCAGCAGCAAGAATCACACCAAGTAAAATACCAGCAATAACCAACATATTCTTCATTCCAGCCCAACTATTAATCCAGAACAAAATCGGAATCATGATAATAGCAAGTAACGGAACAGAAAACCGTAACGCAAGAATGAACATCATAAAAAACAAGAAAATAATCAATCCTAACACTGGAAGATTTCCTTCAAAGATACCATTCGTAAAATTTTCAACAAACGGGTCAATAAGTTCATTAAATGCAATTAACACAAGATTCAACAGACACCCATTCATTTTTTTATTGCCTCCCACTGCTATATTCAAGAATCGCAAGGAATAACATCACATTGAAGATAATCGATAACAACAACGTAATCGTATTCATCTGAGGAGTAGCATGAGCTTCAGCTTCAATGATAGGGACAACAGGGAAAAACAAAAAATTAGCAAGACCATAAATAATCATCACCGGAATAACAAAAGACAGAATCGTTCCAGTACTATAATTCCCACTTCCAATAAGAATAGTCAAAAACGCAAAAGCACCCATAGGCAACGCTGTTTCAACATCAGTGAACACCGAAACAATACTCTTAGCAACCTCTTCAAAAACACGATAAACGTTAATAGCTCCACTATCCGAAGCAAATTCATCAAAAGTAACAAAGGCAACACTGCTGAATCCCATCAAATATAATCCTATAGCCATCCCTAACATGATTAAAACATATACAGCTATATCTCCTTTAAATCTGAAATTCATCAGTTAAAACCTCCCAAGCAAAAAACCAATTGCAAAATAAGCTATTCCAGCAACAAGAATCACACTCCAAAAAGGCATCACGCCAATTGCTAAACCTGGAGCTAACATTGCACCAATACCCATAACACTCAATCCAGCAAGACCCGATAAATCACCAGCTCCCATCCCAAGTAATACAGCTGTAGCAGCAATCGCAAGACTGATAATCACCAAAAACAAAATACTATCAGGGACATCATCTAAAGACTCCGTTAACGTCTCCCATGTAATCACATACTGCCGACAAGGAAGTTCATCACCGAATTTAAACACTGAAAAATCCTGTTTTTTAAACCAAGCATTCAACCTGTATCTCCCAGACTTGTTTTCACTGATAAAACTAATACTTCCACCACTGGAATCAGATTCATTCTCAGAAAACACTGTAACCCAGCTTCCAACTGATTCGTTATAATATTCAACTTGTAACTTGAACCATTCCAACTGATTCGTTCCACTTGTAATATTATAATAAAATGTAATGTTGCTCCGATGTACTTCTTCAGCAGGGTCAATATTCCAAGAAATATTATCCCACAAGTTTTCTTCCTGATATTCATCAGGAAGGTCAAGCATCAACTGAAACTGTTGCGTAAAAATACTATCCGTTGGAGTATAATCCTCAATATCTGTTACAAAACCAGGTTTACTAATATTAATCTTATATTGAGTGAATGGTTCTAAAAACACTTCAACCTGACCATTACTATGAGTATACAACACTGAAACATCTTCATAACTTCCATCAATATATTTTTTAATCCTAACTTTTGCATCATCAAGACCAACACCGTAATTATTCACCACTGTAAACAAATACAATTCAGAACTATTCTCTGAAAGAAGAAACGCATCAAGATACACAATTCCCCCAGGTTCAACATCATAATAAAAAGTCCGTTGCCTATATCCATCTTTAGAAAACTGAAACATGATGTCCTCACCATACGGAACTGAATCATTCATAATAACATGAGAATTACTACAATTAGTAGCAGTATACACATCAGACCCGTCATGATTACTGATAAACACATCCCATTCATCTAATGCAACATTATCACTTTCATTAAAAATCCTCAACACTACTCCTTGAATATCAGTGGAAGAATCAAAACTTTCACTATATGAAAACAAATCATCCCATTCGCTATAACTCCAAGCAGAATAATAATATTCATCAAACTCAGTAATCGAATCATTATACCAAGTCCCCGTATCATTATACACTATTGTCCCATCCGAAACTGAAGAAGGAGAACTCCCTGTTTTCCTGACCACTACCGTATTATTCGCACCCATTCCCCTACTCCAACTCATATTAATATATGATTCAGTGACAACATCAATACTAAAATCCGTTGGAGGATTCGGACAAGTGAGAAAACTCATCATATCAGCACTATAATTAAACGAATCAGCACTATTCACCCAGCTACGATAATAATAAATTTGACCAGGAGAAAGACCAGAAACATCATATGTTAACGAATCCCCTGAACTAAATGTACCACTACAAGTAACATTTTGAACAAAACTACTGCCATCCACAATTGATTCATTATTAATCCAGAACCCACACGTTGAACCAGAAGCAACAGACTCAGCATCACCATGTAATGTAGCAGACGTATTATGAATATTCGTTGCCTCAGAAACAGTCACATTCATATCTGTAGTAAATGTCATATCAGAACCATAACTTGTACCAATACTGTTCTCTGCCACTGCACGATAATGATATGTAGTACCAGGAGAAAGACCAGAAAGACCATAAGAAAAGCTATCTCCTGTTTCAATGGAGAACTCATTTCCTCCTTCATTTCCATAACTATCAGAAGTTCCATATTGGAAATAACCATCACAAAGTTCCCCACCATCATCAGTAATAGAACCTCTCAAAGTTGCATTTGTTTCGCCAATGCTTGTGGTTGAGTCTGTTGTGACTGTTGGTTTATCTATTGTAGTAAAAGACCATGTGTCCGATGTATTTCCAAGAAAAGTATCATTAGCAACAGCATACCAAATATATTCGGTAGTAGGCGAAAGACCAGACCAAGAAATAGAAGCAGTACCACCACTTGCAACACCTGAATCCATTCCAATCAAACTATCGTCACTTGCATTATAGAAAGAAACATCCAACGAAGTCCCTTCAGGGTCAGAAACATCAACCTGTAATGTAACAGGGTCAGAAACATCAACAGAATTATTAGAAGGAACAGGATTAATCGGGCTATTCGGTGCTGTATTGGATGTTGTAAATGTCATATCAGAACCGTAACTCGTTCCATCACTGTTTTCAGCAACAGCACGATAATGATATGTAGTACCAGGAGAAAGACTCGTAAGTCCCATATAAAAACTATCTCCTGTTGATTTTCCAAAATCATATGCTCTTATACCATCATCACCTGCAGCTGCATAAACATATGTACCATCAGACCAAACATTCTCTGTATCTGCAGAATTCTCACCTGTTGATTCTATATATGTAAAAGACGACCCATCAAAGGAATATGCACTCACCCAACCGATGCTACCACTGGTTGGTTTTTCATTCCCTGTGAAAATATAATCATCAGTGGCATAGACTGCATTACACTTATCCATATCTGTAGCAGTATCCGTCTTACCGATAGTAGTTCCTTGTAAATTGAATACTTTTAAACCAGCAGAATCAGCAGCAGTAAAAATATCAGTTCCAAATTCGGCAGGAGTAGCAACAACATCACGATATGTGTCACCATCAATATCATAGTTGATTACATAACTAAAAGAAGAACCATCAAAAGAATAAACATACAATCCATTGTCACCAACAGTATAAACATGACTATCATCAGCATAGACATTAAGATAGTCTCCTCCATCATCCCGAGTGTCCTCAAGGGTAAAATCACTTCCATCGAAAGAGAGAGCTCTTACACCATCATAACCATGTACTGTATAGATATAATCTCCATCTCCTGCAACAGCATAATAACTTCCCGAATCATAGTAAGAGTCCTCGAGGGTAAAACTGCTCCCATCAAAGGAATATGCATAAATACCAAAACCCAGACAAGCAGTATAAATATAAGTACCATCACCCCAGACATCTTGATAATATCCTCCATCATCCTGAGTGTCCTCAAGGGTAAAACTGCTCCCATCAAAGGAATATGCACGAATGCCTTCGGTATTACATGCAGTATAAATATAATCCCCATCACTCCAGACACCATAATAATGTCCACCATCATCCTGAGTGTCAAGGGTTAACCCCTTTCCTCCTTCATTTCCATAACTATCAGAAGTTCCATATTGGAAATAACCATCACAAAGTTCCCCACCATCATCAGTAATAGAACCTCTCAAAGTTGCATTTGTACCACCAATACCAGTAGCAGAATCAGTAGACACTGTAGGACTTGCAGCTAAGACAGGAGAAACTAAAAACTGATTCATTGCTAAGAAAACAGCAAACATCAACATTATCATAAGGAATATACTTTTTTTCTTCATGATTAACCTCATTACCTGTTCTGTCTTGGTTGCACATACCAGATAGCAGACCACAAGATGAACAACAAGATGAACAACGGAATCCAACTAAGAATCGTTCCTTCAATTCCTTCAATAGCTGCTTCAGACAAAATCTGATTAAGAACCGGATACACTGCAACATACGCAATCAATGTTAACACTGTCATAAACAAAGCATAAATCGTATACTGAGCCTGTACCTTGTAGTTCAACGCATGAAGCATCAACCAGATTCTTCTGCAATACTTTCTTAACTGATTCATAATTCTATACTCCAATCATCTTTATTAAAACCAAAATCTATTTTTTTCCGTTTTTTCTCTTTTTTTTCCTGCATTAATTCCATTGTTGGAATATCCCATCCATACCGTTTTCCAAACTGAACAACATCACCTTTAACTGTTGGATGAGTAGCTTTCCCATATTTCTGTTGAGACTCCATCACCCGGAAAGGATTCGCAAGAACTTTCTTCCGAGTCAACGGTTTCAATGGTTGTTTCTTTCCAAAATTAAAATCTTGTTTATCAAATTGCATTACTCCTCTTCGTCTTCCAAATCCAGATTGTGGAATCACCGGAGGGACAGGTTTCGGAGGAGACGGAGCAGAAATCGTTAACCCTCCAATCATAGGAGGAGACAAATCAGATGGAGCAGACATGTCAATATCCAACTTCATTTTAAGATTCAACTGTTGCTTCTGCATCATACTCTGACTGACATCAAAACCAGGAGCAACATCAACGCTTCTTTTAGTGTCTCTACCAACATCAAACACTTTCCCAGTGTCAACGCTTAACCCTCTCTCTTGTGACATTCCCTGTTGCTTATACTGTTTCCTCAACGATGTAACCTGTTGAGGGAGCAAACTCCGTTTAACTTTCATATCTCGTCTACTTTTCTGTTCAACACCTGGTTCAAAACCAGCAATTGCTCCTCCAACACCACCAAGCGATAATTGTCTCACTGATGCTTTCCCAGCAGCAAAACCAGTTTGAGGAAGAGTAACACTAACAGGTGAAACTGCAGCTTGACCTCCAACATCCCCAATGCCAGCTAACACTGAAGCTTCCACAGACCGTTCAGCCTGTCTTGTTAATATCCCAGATGCTTCCACATTTTGAATGAAACTCTTTGGATTATACGGTTTAATCTTAGAAGCAGAATACGCAATCAAATCCTTAGATTCCTCAGGAAGAGTCACCATACTCCCCTTAATCTTATACATTGCTTTTTCAAATCCTTTCGGTGGACTGTACGCACCAACCATCTCAACCTTTCCACCCATCCCTTTCTTCAATGAAACTAATTCATCAGCAAAATTCAACTGTTTAGATTGCAATACAAGATTCTTTGTTTTTGCAGCAGTCTGCCATGTTCTCGGAGTAGTCCGTAATGAAGCAAATGCATCATCAGCAGGAGTATACTTTCCAATACCAATATTTCTAATAGAAGTATCAGCACCCCGATATTGTGTTTCTGCAACTGTTTTAAATCTAAAAAACTGGTTTGGCTCATCCATAACTTGAAGACCAGGAGTTCGTTGTTTCACAGACATCCCTTTGAAACCAAACACTTTCGTTTGACTTGTTTTCATGAATCTTCCAACATCCGGAGATTTTACCGTAGACGTTCCAAAACTAACACTTTTTCCAGAGGGTCTGAAAAACATCTGATATTTTCCAGTACTTGTTTTAAAAAGCACTGGTTCTTTTTCAACAAACGCCAGTCCCCTTCCAGAAGCTTTCATTCCTTTGGAAACCCGTAACCCGGAAGCTAAATCATCAGTTACACTCAACGGAGACTTAAAACGAAACTGATACACATCAGATTCTAATCCTTTCCCTCTGTACAAACGCTGAGCAAGAATCTGAGTGTCATCCGATAACACAAGTTGTTTATTCAAATCTCTGAACTGTCCTTGTTTCCCTTCCAACTTCTGCCATGTTTGCAGTTCATCATCAGGAAACATCGTCTTAATTTGAGGAGACTTCTTAGAAAACGCTTGTTTCAACCCTTTTAATTTACTTGAAGATTTAATTGTTTGAATATCAGCCCGTAATCCTTCATCTAATGTAGACACTACAGAACTTTTACTTTTCAAATATCCATATCCTGATTTACTTGCTTTTGCAAATTGTCTTCCACCTGTCTTAAACGTATACGCTGTTTGTCTTCCAACATCCTTAGCTCTTCCAACAGCAGCCTTTAAATTCCCAGTGATTTTAGGATGCCTTGCCCACATGTAATCTTTTGATTCAGCAAATGTAGACTTCAGTTTTTTAATCCTTGATTCAGTCCGTAAATCAGTAATCGATACATCTTTTTGAGATGTCCTCAATGGTTTCCCATATCCTTTTTTCATCCCAGAACCAAATGCTTTCCATCCGAGACCCATCCGTAAAAAATGAGAGCCTAACTTCCCAGGAGCTTTGTATCCTTGTTCATCAACAGTCTTACTAATATGAGCAGCTTCCAAAGCTCCAACGCCACCATACACCACTGCTTTCCCAGGAGTCACCGTATACTTTCCGATTTTAATAGCATGTTTCCCAGATTTAATCCCGAGTCTTGTAAGTTTCCCACCGATTTTCGTTCCTTTCAACGCAAGTTGAGTTGTTTTAGCTCCAGCTCCAACAAACCATCCAGCACCAAGAGTTAACGCTGTCACTCCAACAGTCTGAGCAGCAGGACTTCCACCGATATTCATCACATGAGCAAAACTTCCACTACCCCCAGCTCCTTCAGTCCGTTTCACATTATACTCTGAAGACAATCGTTTCTTCATGATGTCTTCTTGTGTTGCCTCAAAATATTTCTTATCCCCTGTAGCAAGAGATACCCATGAAGCAGCAACAGGTTGAATCCCGAAATCACCTTGAATAATATAATCAGAAACACCAATCTTTTTAGAACCAGTCACAGCAGAAAACACTTTTTCAGTAGATGGTCTCAAAATTTTCCATCCACCACCCTCTGTTTGTTTCACACGATACCCAAGTTCCTGAACTTTTCCAACAGCACCTATTTGTTCAATCACTTTAGATTTACCAGACTGTAATTCTGATAACGTTTCTTGTTGACTTTGAATATCTGATTGAATAGCACTCACTGCTTTTTGTTTCGACACTGACTCAAGTTCATCATCCTGGTCTACATCATACCAAACTGTTTTTCTATCAGATTGTTTCACATCTTCAAGATACGATTGCAGTTGACTAATATTAGATTCAGCAGTACTAATATTCTGCAAATAATCCTGTTTCGTTCCTTTCAACTGACCAAGTATCTTTAATGCATCAGTGTCTTTAGGAGTATAATCAAAATACAAAGATGGTTTTGTTTCCTTCAAATAAACAGGTTTATTTTCCTCATCATGAAAAATAAAATGTTGTTTTTTCTCCTGAACTGTTTCCTTTCCTGGAGCAGTTCCACCTGTCAACCCAGCGAAAACTCCAGTAGTCCGATTAATACTCGGTTCTAATTGTTTTAACGTTAACCCTTCATCTTGAGACCCTGGAGAACCAACAACACCTGGTTGATTAAACTGTTTAACTTTATATGCTGTAGACCCTGGAATATTCCCAGGAGCAGCAGTCATCCCAGCTGAAGGTTCAGATTGAACAAACTCATCAGCAGCCTCAATATCAACACCGGACAACGGAGATGTTTCCTGAAAGTCTAATCCTTCATCAGGTAACGAGGGAGTATCAAACTGTTTAGTTTTCGTCTCCGTAACTTTCTTATCCTCAGATTTTTTAGTAGCAAGACTTTCCCATCCAGTAACTAATGGAATCCTCTCAGGGACTCCTTTATTGATTTTTGATTCAATAACTTCAGAGATACGTTGAATATTTTTACTTTGAAATGGAAGATTCTTATTAATATTAAATTCTTTGAACTCCGGGTTTTTCACTTGAACAGCAGTCCCCGGTATCTTATCATAAATACTTTCACCCTGCTCAGGATACACTGTTTTCGTCATCTGTTTTTCTTTAGGAATATTCTGAATAGCATCCTGATAACGACTTAATCGATGAGAAAACACATTATCCAGAACTTTTTCATGAGGAGTGTATCTTACTTTTTTGTATTTCGGAGTATTATCAAGTTTTCCTTTGAGGCTGACTAATCTTTTTTGATAATTCCTAACTTTTTCCAAGTCTCCAGGTTGAACACCATCTCGAAACACATCCCTAATATCTCCAAGAGTGTCACCGATTTTATTTGTAATCCTGGAATACGCTGGATTCTTAACTTTATCCCAATCCCGTAATCCTTCCCTCATGGATTCAAGTTTTTCAATCCGTTTATTAGTCCGTTTCCAATCTGGATTAACACCAACATAATCAACGTCATATCCTTCAGAAAACGCTACTTCTCCTTTATCAGTCTCATAAAATTTGAATCCGTCAGTGGTCACGGAATCCGTTCCTTTATGAATCTTCCACAACGCATTTTCAAAAGCAGACTCAGAAATCTTCCCTTTAAGACTATCAGGTCTCCAATCCTTCAAACCAGCCCACTCTTTTTTACTTAAAGACCGAGACTTTGACCCTCCAGACTTCATTTTTTTAGAAAACGTATACCCGTCTTCAGTCTCCTTAATCTTATAGCCTTTGTCCTTATACTCCTGAATCGTTTGCTTCTGCTCAGCAAGAGACTCTAACGCTTCAGCAGCCTTTTTCTCCCCTTCCTTTAACTCCTGTAAATCCTGCTGAGCCTGTTTCTTTTTCTTTTTTAACGCTTCAAGTTCCTTAGACCCATACAATTGTTCAGCACGACTCGAAGTATACCGTTGACCTTTCACCTGTTTTTCACGTTGACTAATCCCTTCCTGGAATTGTTTCACCTTTTTCTGTTTACTTCTAACATCGGACTTAAAACTTTTAACATCAGATTGAGACTCTTCAATATCAGAGATGGCACGTTCATATCCCATACTTATTTTTTCCTCCCATGCACTCTTGTATTATGTACATGCAATCCTCTCAGATTCTTGAACCATCTCCCACAAATACCACATTTTTGCATACTTAAAGCCCAGTTAATACTCCAAGAGTCACAATAATTAAAATGAAGCTGACAACCAATGAAATAACACCTTCAATGCTAATATTCCCCATTGAAAACATTACACCAAAAATCAACAAAACCAACACCATCAACGCAACAGCCACCAAATAAATCCCCATATTCGTATGATAATCAAGAGTCACCGTATGAGAACTCATACTCAACGTTCCACTGAAATAAGAATCAGACCAACTATATGCATCCCAGGAGCTACCATCAAGTAACACTTCATCTGGCTGAGGGACATCAACAAAACTAAAATTAATTTTTGAATTATCAGAACTTAAATCAAAATCAAGTTTGACTCCGAAAGCAGTCACAATCTCAGAAAAATCAATACTGGATTCATTAAAAAACAATGTAATGTTTTCAATATTATTCATATTAATATTAACTGTTCTATTTTCAATCCATACTGAAATATTCAAAGACCCAGCCTTAGAATCATTCACTCGGTCAATCTGATATAACGAATCTGAATCATTGCTCCCATCACTGGGAAGAGCAATATTTTGTTCAAAATCTGGAGTTGCAGCAACAGGATACGATAAACAACTCAAAGTCAACAAAGAAAACAGCATCATTGCAATACACAAAAATTTCTGAGTTTGTCTCTTCATATTTCAAAAATCTCCCGATGAATTATTTCACTGTAATTCAATATGTAACTCAATGCATATAAACCCTAATGCTTAACATAGTAAATGTTCAAAGTTAAATAGTATAAATAGTATTAACCTAAACTTATATACCCAAAGGTTTATATACCCAGGGTGCATTATTATTACATGGAGTGAACCAGAAATGAAAGGCAAAACACAACAGGAAGAAAAAGCAGCCACCACAGCCATCATCGAAAAAGATGGCATCTACTATGAAACAGATTTTGAAACATTCAAAGAATATTACAACATCAAGGAGGACTAAAAGATGACAACAAACTATGAAACAAAATTCAGATGTCCTCAGTGTGGAGAACCAATGATTAAGACTCATAAACCGAATCATTGGACTAACATCTATACAGCCTATCTATACTGCAGTAATCCAAACTGCAGTTTTGAAATATACCCACATTCCGAAGAAGAGCAACAGATTTTCGATAAGATGATGACCTTAAGAATCAAGGAGGACTAAAATATGAAAGACACATATTTTTATATCAGCATCCCAGATGAAAAAAATAGAGAAGATTCAGGAGAAGATTCAGACATTAACTCCTACCTAAATAATGAAGAAGAGTATATCAAGGCATTCAAAAGAATAGTAAAAAACCTTAAAGGCAAATATGATGAGATAGATATTCAAATTGCTGCTTGGAATAAGGAGGACTAATCAATGATAAAAATACCACGAATCAAAAATAATAAGGATTTAAAAGATGCTCTTATCTGCATCTATGAAGACATCAATAACTATGGTTTAGACGATAAAAACGCAATACCTAAAGATTGTATACATAAAGCAATTGAATCATTAGAGGAGGACTAAAGAATGACTGAGATTAAAGCATCGGAACTCAAAAAAGGAGTAGAAGTAGACATGCCTGTTGAATGGAATCAAAAACCAGTCAGACAACGAACCATAGCATGGGATGAAAACCTTCAAAAATACGTTCTCAAAGACATCAAAACCAATGAGATACATTACAGTTACACAAAACTCAGTGACCTTATACGGAATACAAACAACCTCTATAACTATCATGATGTAGCAGTGGAGGAGGACTAAAAAAACATGAAAGAGAACACGCTTAAAGATTGCGTAGACACTTCATATACAGCATTTCAACTCATCTGGGATAAGTTTGAAGAGGATGACCGATTCCCAGAACACATCCCTCCACAATACCCAGAAATAGTACACAAAACAGCAATCAACATCTACAACACCATGAACATCAACCAGGCTAAAGGAGACCAACTCGAACCAATAAACAAAACACCCACCTTCAGAGTCATCCTAAACAATGGAAACACAAAAACATATGAAGCAATAAACACTCTCAAAGAACAAGGATTCAAATACGATAAACAAGGAAACATTGACAACCGGAAAGACACCTGGTATCGAGATTTCTTAACGAAAGCACAATGGAAAAAAATAGCAGCGAACCACGACATATTCAACAAACTCACCATCTCAGAAGAAAACATAGGTGATAACGAATGAACGAAAAAATCAAACTCCACAAATTCACATGCAAACGATGTGGACATACCTGGATTCCACGAAAACCAAAAAAACCAAAAGTCTGCCCGAAATGCAGCAATCCCTACTGGGATAAAGAATACAGCAGAGCAGACCTAATAAAAAAAGAAAAAGAATAATCTTTTTCTCTTATTTTATTTCTAATAAAACTGAAAGGAAAAACATAATATTGATAAAATGTATTTAAACAAAAACAGGATTTACCAGTAAAATAGATTTAACTTTTATTTTTTGTGTGAAAACAAAAATCTAATATTTTCTTAATCTACTAATTGCAATTCTAATTAAATCAAAAACAAATATCCAAGCAATTGCAAGTACAAGACCAATAAGCCATTCAATTAATTCTTCCATAATTATCTTTCACCTTTGTCATAGCTCTCTAAGAAACTTATCAGCATTTCTCAACATTTTCCTAAATTCTTTCCTTAAATCAATAGTTACTATTTTTTCTTCCATGTTTATCAACTATGCAATTAATCAAACTTATCGCAAGAACCAACATTCTCAACCCAACAATCCCAAAACAAACACCACGGTTGCCACTGACCACTCATGTTCTCTTTATAGTCTAAATCATCACAACCTTTACAATATGTTGAATACATTTTTTCATTTCTCCAAATTATATATTTTTCCAATCGAACACTCCTTCTAAATCCATTAAAATATATATTACTACAATTGTGGAAAAACTATAAATATACAACCATAAAGCTGCTTGTAATCTACATA
>Ga0209925_1000227_pt1 | contig 30054 bp, 29 predicted proteins | sample SalPonR2_A_D1_MG_FD_185702 | JGI IMG/M metagenome (GOLD analysis project Ga0209925, IMG submission 185702) | Salt pond soil microbial communities from South San Francisco under conditions of wetland restoration - Salt Pond MetaG R2_A_D1_MG... ... | reverse complement strand
GATGGCTTCGTAAAAAGTCCAATATCTGTGTTGCGCTTCCATCCCTCGGAATTTCACGTACAGCTAAGTACGCTGCATTCCTCGGGATTTTGCGCGCCTTGATCTTGAACTTTTTACTTTGCCATCCTAAAATCGATTTTTTACGAGATTGTCAATCATTGATTGCCAAAAGGAGAATATATGCCCGAGCAGATGCATTCCAAAATCCGAAAAACCGCCCTTGACCGACTGGGCGGGGTGGCTGATGATATGTTCCTGACGATCCCAAAGCTCATCAAACCCTTCAAGCCGGTCCGGCCGATGGATCGCCGCACATATGAGCAACAGGTGGATGTTTACTTCGACCAGGGCTTTGTGGAAAACCCAACGGATTTCTTTGAATTGCCCGAAGCGGTGCCAGATTACGAAATCGCCGAAAACCGGCCCTATCTGGACGGCACAGTCAGCGTCTACCTTTTTGCCAGCGGCTACACGACGCAAAATCCGCTGATAAATGACAAGTTTCTATCCTATAAAGAAAACCGCACCGCCTACCTCGTCAAATGGGCACACGGCGACGCCGGTCGAAAAACCGTTTTATGCCTGCACGGCTATTTGTTAGGCGACCCGGACCAGGCCGAGCGGATGTTCAGGATTAAAAAGCTCTATCGAATGGGACTGGATGTGGCCCTTTTCATCACCCCGTTTCACTGGCGGCGTGCGCCCAAGGCCCGCATGCAGCGCGGGATGTTCCTGCAGCCGGAGGATGCGCCCATGACCTGCGAATGTTTCGGCCAGACGATGCATGACCTCTATCAGTGCATCGGTATTCTTGACCGGCAGGGCGCCGATGGGATCGGCATCCTGGGGGCAAGCCTTGGCGGATACAACGCGGCCCTTGCTGCCGGTTTAACCGACCGGATCAGTTTCTGCGCCATGATGGTGCCGGCCGTTCAATTCAACACGGGCGATTACCGCCCGGAAGCCGTTCGGCATCAGTTTGAGGTGGATGAGCGGCTGATGAAAAAGATCAAGGCGGTCTGGACCCTCCACTCGCCGCTCAATTTCACGCCAAAAATTCCAACGGACCGCATCCTTATGATCGCCTCCCGCGGCGACAGGCTCTGCCCGTTTGAAAATGTGCTTTCCCTATGTGAGAAATGGGGGTGGCCGCGGCATCTTTTCATGACCGGCGGCCACTGGCTCCAATTTAATGCCAAAGAGCGGGGACGCGCGTGGTATCAGTTTTTATCGGATATTAACTTTATTTAAATCTGCTAAAAACTGATCTGCGTTCTAAGTCCTGCCATATACACCGTATCGGCGTCTTCATCCCCCCTGGGATTGTCAATTATTTGCGTATCAAGGGAGACCGCCAGGTATTCATTAAGGCAAAAGCTGTAATAGGCCTCAAAATGCAGCTCGTCCCCGGCATCTCCCTCCGCTCCATCCACAAGCCGGTTGTCGGCATAATCCTCCAGATAATCCTCGTAATCATCGTTTATCATGGCCATCCCCACGGCCATGCCAAACACGTCGTCGGGTCTTGACCAGCGCTCGCCGGTAATCTGTCCTCCGACGCTCCAGCTCTGCTCCACCGCCCCGTAGGGCTCAAAAGAGAGATCCCCATTCTCATCAAATATCCATGCGCCTTCGCGGTCGCCCTCACTGGCCTCCTCCTCTACGGCGGCGGCAATGTCATCGTTCTGCCAGCCATACCTGGCAAACAGGGTGATATCCGAGGCGACCCGCTGGTCGATTGAAAGGCCTATGCCGTAGTTATCCTCATCGTCATAATAGGCCTTCGGATCAAGGCCTGAATATCCCTCTATCTCATCGGCCACATCGCCCCATTCGACATGGTGACGGTCATTGCCCCATCCATAGAGGCGGTAGTTTCCCTCCAAACCATTGAATTCCGGATGAACGGCTATTTCCGCGCCATAGAACATATGGTTGAACAGATCCTCCCAGTCCGTATCAGCAGATAGGGCGACCATCTTCAGATCAAAGAAATCACATGGCGCCACTACCGCCTGAAAGCCGGGTGTATAGTCATCCGGCCATTCCATGGCCAGCTGATCCACAAAGATATCAGCCATAAATTGGGTGGTTTCATCCTTGGCCACCCTGTTGTCATCCATCAGTGTGACGGGATCCAGCTTCCCGGCCGTCAGGTTCAGCCGGTCGTCCAGCAATCCGAAAGTCCACAGGGCCTCGGAGATCTCCAGATCGTTTTCCATGCCCCCCATGGCATCCGCGTTGGTGCCGGTAAGACAACCTATCTCATCGGTGACACCGTCACCATCACCGGTTTCCAGATGGAGAAAACCGGTTCCCCATCTGTCCATATCCACTTCGACCTCCAAATCGGCCGAGTAGGAACCGTCTGCGGCATCATCATCGTCCCAGCCACTGTCCATGTCAGCCCCCTGAATGATACCGGTTACTCCGCCGCCGATACTTAAATGCTCGAACTTTTCTTTGAGCGCCCGGAAGGCTTTGCTTTCCTCCTGATTTTTTTTCACATTTTTCTCCAATTGCTGGATCCGCTCCTTGAGCTCCCGGATCTCCTTCCGGAGCTTTTCCTGGGCCGAAGCGTTAAAAGGCGTGACGAACAATAAAGCCAGCACCAGCCCGACAATGAATCCGAATCTTCCTTTTCCCTCCATGCTTCCGTCCTTTCTGCTTGTTGGTTTTACTTCATATCCCTGGCCTGAACCCAGATTACGGCATCCTGAGACAACTCCTTTTCTTTGTATTCATCGGCAGGCCCTACGCCAAGTGCGCAAAATCCCCACCAGCCGGCCCTGGGAATACCAAAAACGAACTTACCATCGGCATCGGCCCTGATGGTCATCGTGACAAAGGCATCCTGGGGGGCTTCGACCGCTGCCTGTTGTGCGAAGGCGTTATGGGCCATCAAAGGCCGGTGGTTCATATACTCCACCTCGATCTCCGCGTTGGGTACCGGCTTTCCATTACTTTTCACTACTCCCCGAAAGACGTTACCCGTCCATAGGGCATAGGGCTTGTCCAAAGGAACGATCTCAGCTGGAAGCCCCACTTCCGCATCCCAGTCCGTGGGGAACCCGGCCGTGTTGACAACCATCTTGGTCATCTGCTGGATATAGATATCCTCCTGCGCCTCATAATAGGGGGAGGGCACCAGGCAGAAGACATTGTCGCCCATGCCCCGCAGCCGGTATTCGGCCTCATAAGCCGCTGCGCTGTTGGTCAGGCTGGTCCACTGGATCGGTTTTAACGTATCCAGCAGATCCTTTTTCCTTCCCTTGCGAACCACGAAAAACCGCTCGGGCTTTTCCATTTTCATAGTGTGCCCGGCTTCAAACGGATGGGTAAACACCAGCTTGAGATCAATGGGGCCTGCCTTTTCCAAAGCCGACTCCGGCGTGTAGACCATTTGAAAATGGGCCATTGCGGGAGCCGCCGTTGCTACGAGTATGAAAGCGGTTAATCCAAGAACTGCTTTTTTCATTAAGATGCCTCCTTTTTAGAGTAAGAATAAGAGTAAGACGTTATAAAGCTTCTTTACTCAGTGATTTCTTCCCCCTTGATTTCGACCTCATGGCCCGGGCCGGCGTCAAAGATGACCTTGTAGGGGCCTTCGGGCTTGTCAAACACGAATTCGCTGAAATCATCCATTTTGCCTTTGACGATGACCTTGCCGTCTTCATTGACCACGCGCACCGCCACACCGGCGGCGGACGAGCCGTCGGAGAATCCGCCTTCACAGATCACCGTGTCGTTGCCTCCCTCATAGCAGGAGCACAGCGGCGTGTGCGCCAGCACCGGTGTGGGAACAATCGCAACAAGCAGCAGCACGCCGACAATAACCAGTTTTTTCTTAAACATTTGCTTTTCCTCCTTTCTATGATTTTTTAGCTATATTGTGATTCATTTTTAATGAATCCCGTAACCACCGTCAGACCAAATGCCAGCGCATAGAAAGCGATCATGGCCTGAAAACCGGACAAACCCAACGCGCTACCCCCGGAAAATACCAGGACCGCCACACTCAGGCCAAGCGCCATGGCATATCCCACGGAAAACAGCATCCACTTGGTTGAACCCGCCTGGATCTTCACTGCAATCGCCGCTGCCAGGCAGGGGGGGTAGAGCACCATGAAAAGCATCAATGCCAACGCATGAAGCGGGGTAAACCCCTTTTCTTTTTCAGCCATCCGCTTCTCCAGGCTTTCTCCGCGTTCATCCGACTCGTAGAGCGCGCCCAGGGTGGCCACGCTGCTTTCCTTGGCCGCCAGGGCGCTTAAAAGCGCCACGTTGACCCGCCAGTTAAACCCGGCGTAGTGGGTCACCGACTCAAGCGCCTTGCCCGCCCGGCCTAAAAAACTTTTGTGGATCCGCTCCTTTTTCATTTCCATAAGCAGCTGTTTTCGGCTCCGAACCAGCCTTCGGGCCGCCCGGTAGGCTGTTCTGCCGTCTTTACCCGAGCGCCGGACGATTTCAAAAAACATCGGGTTCTTCTCTTCATACGCCGCATTCAGGGCTTTGGCCGCATCCCCGCCGCCGGTCCGAAGCCGCGCGCGCTTATAGTCATTCCAGTAGTTCACGAAATCCATAAGGTTCTCGCTCCGGATGTCACCGGCATATGAAGTGTTTTTAATCTTTCCGAGAAATGCGGTTACCGCTTTCTGCTTCTCCCCTTCGTAATAGGCCGTTCGCTCATCGCTGATACCGGGAAACTGCATCAGGACAAACACCACCACGGCCACTGCCGCCACGATAGTGGTGATCTTTCGGATAAACAGCCACACCCGTTCCACCGCCCGGGTCAGAACGCCGCGAATCGTCGGCAGATGATAGGGCGGCATCTCCATGACAAACGGGGCGGTGGGCCTGTTTTTCAATACCGTCAGCGTCAGGATTTTGGAGATCGGCAGCACCAACAGCAGGCTGATGGTGGAAATAAAAAACATGGCCCAGCCCTTGTGCGCGGCAAAATAGATATTGATCAAAAGGATATACAGGGGCACCTTGGCCATGCAGTTAAGCAGGGGAATAATCAGGATGGTGGCCAGCCGCGAGCGTTCATCCGGAATGCCCTTGCAGGACATCACGCCCGGCACCGCGCATCCGCCCACATATATGCCGCCCAGCACCATGGGAAGGGTCGATTGGCCGTGCAGCCCGTAGCGGGAAAACAACCGGTCCATGATAAATGCCATGCGGGGCATGTACCCGGAGTCCTCCAGGATGGCGATCAGACCGAACAAAATGAAGAATATGGGGATGTAATTCAGCAAGGCGTTGACGCTGTCCACAAACCACAGGGCAAACGACCGGAGCAACGGGATCTCGATAAAGCCCGGCGCAGGCATGACCGCCTCTGTAAGGCTCCGGATCTTCGCCAAAATCGGCCAAGTGTAGTTGGTCACATTATACCCCTGGACGATGGAGAGATAATAGAGCAGCCAGATGACGCCTACCAGAATTGCCGGGCCCAACAGCCGGTGACAGACGATTTTGTCGACCCGGTCGGACAGCGGCAGCCTATCGATTGTTTTGGACTGCACGCAGGATTTAGCGATTTGATCCGCTACCTGATAGCGCCGGTTGGCGATATGAATTTCCGGCATCTCGTCATGGTCGGCTTCGAATTGCCTCCGCCATTGCCTAATGGCTTCAACCATGCGCTCCGGATCGGGATGGTTTTCCGCAACCAGTTTTTGGATCTCGCTGTCCCCCTCCATAAGCTTGATGGCCAGCCACCGCAGCGGATACTTGGATCGCAAATGCGGGGTTTCCGATGAAATTCGGTCTTCTAACGCCCGGAAAATTGGCTCCATCTCGCCATAGTCAATATTTACCCCTTTATGCGGAGCCCGGCTCCCGGCAGCGGATTCAGTGGCCGCCAGCAATTGCTTTCTGCCGAATCCGGTTTTCATATTGGTGGCGACCACTGAAACCCCGAGCAGTTTCGCCAGTTTTTCCGTATCAATATGAATTCCGCGCTTCTGCGCCAGATCGATCATGTTCAGATTAAGCACCAACGGGGTTTCCATCTCAAGAATCTGGAAGGTCAGGAAAAGACAGCGCTTCATATTGGCCGCATCCATGATATTGACCACGACCGACGGGTTCTCACGCAGAATAAAATCCCTGGCGACCATCTCCTCCGGCGAATACGATGTGAGGCTATAGGCGCCCGGCAGATCCACAACTTCAAATTTATAGCCGTTGCGGGAATACCAGCCGATTTTTTTTTCCACAGTGACACCCGGATAGTTGGCCACATGCTGGCTGGCACCGGTGAGCGCATTAAATACGGTTGATTTACCGGAATTCGGCTGTCCGGCAAGGGCAACCAGCGTCTTTTGTCTACCCATTAGCTCGAGACCTCTACATACCTGGCTTCATTATGCCTTAAACTGATAAAATAGCCATCCAGCTCGACTTCCATCGGATCTTGCATTGGCGCATTACGAATGACTTTGATATGCAGGCCTGGGTATACCCCCATGCATAGCAGCCGATGTCCCAGCTTATCACGGCTGGACAGCTTTTTTACGTATCCGGCATCGCCCGGTTTTAATTGATCCAGTGTCATTAATCGCCCTCCCTTTAGTGAATAAAAAAAGGCGCAACCGGATACACGACTCATATCCATGTTACGCCTTCACTTTCTCCGCAGTTTTGAAATCCCGAAGACCGTAAGGCTAACCGTAAATAGTTAGAGTTTCCTAACTTTAAAAGAATGACTTAATTAATCTGCCAAAAAAATTTTGTCAACCCTATTTTTTATTTTTTAATCCCCCCCCGGCCGTTTACCGGCCCGATTCCCTTCATACGGCGCTTACCGAACAAGACGGGCGACTTCATTCATTGTCGATCAGCACCTGCGTCAATTTTTTACGCAGCCCCTCCAGTTGTTTGGATTTAAACGATTTACGGCTCTGTTCCAATACCTCGATCGCCTCTTCAATCGCCTCCCTCAGTTTAAGTTCCCGTTTGCGTGCCGGGCAAACCGGCAGATGGCGCGTATCCCCCTGGCCTTCCAGTATGGCGGTGACAAGACAGCAATGCTTGTCGATGCGATTTTGCAAGTCTTTGACGCTTTCATTAACCTCACTGATCAGATCCTGGCTGCCCAAATCCATTGAATTAGCATCCTCTTCTTTTGTTTTAGATATCTAACTTCATCCCTAAAAAAATTACCGCCTTTCCAGCCGGACGCTAAAGACGGCAAATTTTCTTCGCTTTGCTACTATTCGGTAAAAGGTATACGGATTATTTTTTTAATCGCTACAAAACGCCTAACAGGCGCCTGTCAATTACTGCTTCCCGTCGAATCGGTCTCCGGAGAATTGACCCGGAGTTTTAGCTCGGTGGCGAATGAATCGCTGCGCATTTTACATTTTTCAGGCTTATAGCCATGTACGCGATACTCTTCAAAATTCTGCAGCCAGCTTTCTCCGGCCCTCGGGCACTCCTGTATAAAGGCCATAAAATCCGTCAAACTCGCCAATGTGGATTCGCTCAGCGTATGCTCAATCTTACAGGCCTCCTCATCGGCCACCTTCTGATCGATTTTCAAAATATCCGTCAAAAACCGAAACAGCAACCCGTGTCGGCGGCGCATTTCATAGCCGATACTTGAACCCTCCGGCGTCAGTTCGACATATTCATATTTTTCATAGTTGACCAGCCCCCTTTTGCTCAGGGTTTTGAGCATACTCGTGACCGTCGGCATCTTCACGTCCAGACGCTTGGCGATATCCTTAACCCGAACAACCTTTTTCTCCCGATCAAGATCATAAATTGCCTCCAGGTAATCTTCCATAGCGGTTGTTAAGGGTTTTTCATCTATATGTCGCTTTTTCGGGGCTGTCAATGACCAATTTTTCTTTGTTAGACACCTCTATTTTTAATCAATTTATCTAATATCAGGCATGCTTTTTTATTGTCAAGATTTTTTGTGCCAATACCCGGCCTCAATTTTTATTCGCCGGGGGATATTTTTATCCTGTCAGAGACGGATCACTCCTTTTCGGCCACGTGGATAAATAAGTCCGTTTTGTCCCCAAAGTCGCCATCGTATGGCGTTTTATAGTGATCCGTATCTTTTCAAATATGGCCATAATCCGGAGTCCGCCCGGCCACGGAGGTTGTCTTCGGCTGAAGATTTAGGGTTTGTTTTTTAGCCAACGGAATCCGGAAAATGACCAAACGGGTTGCGTCTGCCCTTCTGAGGGATAGACGCCTAATTATCCATAAGAACGAAGTCGGGCATGCGGGGCGCTTCGCTGTCGGGATGGCCGACGGATCGATATACACCCAGATCCGATCCGATAACATAATCCGGCTGAGCGCTTGCACCCAGCTTGTGATGGCCGGTCCGATAAATTTTGCCGTCCTCAAGAAGTTCATATTCCGGGGCATCCGACCATCCGGCCGGATGAAAGACCGTACGGAAAAGTTTGCCGTCCCGAATAATATAGGCAGGTTCGTCAAATTGCCCCACGGCATGGTGTTCGGTGGTAAAAAGTTTCATCATCTCTCTTCTTTCCTCCGCCAAAAATGTGCCTTCAAATAAAAAAGCCCTCCAGACGCGACGCATCGCATCCGGAGGGCTGCACCCAGTTTCCTTGACCCTCGAATATATCAATACAATAAATTCGGCCCCTGTTATCCCGCAGGCTACCGATGTATTGGTTAAGGCAGGTCTTCTGGCTCCCCCGCCCTCTCAGCAGCCTTCCCATCCGGCTTGAGCCGAACAGTGGCATTAAAAACCCATTTGAAAATTGTCTTTTTTGGTCTTTTCAAACAGGTTCTAAGCTGAAAAGGTTCTTCGTCGATTCAACGAAACAGGGTTACAGCGGCGGGACCGCTCCCGATTCTCACGGGATTCCCTATTAAGCACTTCACACCCTAACAATTGGTTTTGTAATAAATAAAAAACGGCCTGTCAAGGGGAAACCGAACATGGCCTTGACCGGAGCAAAGCATCAAACTCGATATAGCCGCCCTCCCCTTTTATGAACTGGATGAGGCAGGCTTTTATCATCAACAAGATACCACCCTCAGCAAAAAATACAAAGCCACCATTAAAACCAACCCAATAAGCGAGGAGAGTACCATTAACTGGCCCGCTTTTTCTATATCCGAAGGCTTAGGCGGATTGAACCCCAAACCGATCCAGGGTTTGTTCAGGTATTGGCCATGATAAATATTGGGCCCGTTTATTTTCACGCGGAGCGCCCCGGCAAATGCCGCCTCCGGCCTTCCGGCGTTGGGGCTTTCGTGGTTTTTTCCCTCTCGCAGGGCGGTTCGAAAAGCCTGTCCGCCGGTGTGAAACATCATCTGGGCGGCTATTGCAACCACCAGGATCGCCAGACGGGCCGGGATCCAGTTGAGCAAATCGTCCAGGCGGGCGGAAGCCTTCCCAAAGCTCATGTATCGCTCGTTTTTATACCCCACCATGGAGTCGAGTGTGCTCGCCATTTTAAACGCCATTGCACCGGGCGCCCCAAGTATGGCGGCATAAAAAAGCGGCGAAAGCACGCCGTCCACAAAATTTTCCGCCACTGTCTCAACCCCCGCCCGGGCGATTCCGGTTTCATCCAGCGTGCGAACATCCCGGCTAACCAGCATGCCAATCTGCAAGCGCGCCTTTTCAGTATCACCTGAAGCCAGAAAATTCCGAACGCTCATGGCTTCATCATAAAGGCACCGCGGAGCCAAGCAGAAATAAATAATTAGTATCTGAAGGATAAGGCCCAACAACGGATGCACTGAAGTCGCGGCCGCCACCAAGATCAGAGTTGCCAGGAAACAGCCGCTCACGAGGCTTGCGGCGAACAACAACCCTGAAAGCTCTAAAGGGAGTTGAAGCCTTCGAAAAACCGGCTCCAGCCGGCTTGCGGCCCATCCCATCGCCCGCACCGGATGGGGAAGCCAGGGGGGATCACCGACAGCGAGGTCGATGGCAAGCGCCAAGGGGATAAGGATCCAGCTTAGATAAAGCGCAGTCATCCCGACTCTTCCTTGGGAGTTATCCCCATTAATGCCATCATGCCGTCTACATCCGCATGATTCTCAAAATAACGGGCAAGCAGTTCATACTGGGCATCTCTTGCGGCAAACCCCTGAACGTTCGCCACCTCCAACTCCGGCAAACCGATTTCGGCCAGCCATTTTTTTAAAACACCGGGCGTATCAAAAAGGCCGTGCATATAGGTGCCGCGCACCCGGCCGTCTTCAGATGCGCAGCCGTCAAAAAAAGACACGGCCTTTCCATTTTGCTCGATTACATTGATCCATTCGCTTCCAGCGGATAACAAGGTTTGGCCCATGTGGATCTCGTAACCCGCAGCCTCGACACCGCCCCAGGTAAATCGGGCACGTGTGGTTGTTTTAGGGGCTGAAAGCCGGGTTTCAACCGGCAAGAGACCCAACCCCGGGGTCTCGCCGGGCTCACCTTCCAGGCCTTCAGGATCGGTAATTTTTCGGCCAAGCATCTGGTAGCCGCCGCAAATCCCCAGAACATGACCCCCAGAATCATAATACCGCCGGATTTGATCCGCCCACCCCAAATGTTTAAGCCAGCTTAAATCCGCCCGGGTGTTTTTCGATCCCGGCAGGATAACAGCGGCAAACCGGGAGAGATCCTGCATCTGTTCCAAAAAGTGCAAGCCCACGCCGTCAGCCGCATCCAGGGGATCAAAATCCGTGAAATTGGAAATATGCGGCAATCGGATCACGGCCACTGCCGGCTGGCCCGAGGCATCTCCGGAAACCGTTTGCGGCCGTTCAATCACCACGGAATCCTCGGCCCCGATCCGGATATGGTCAAACCAGGGGATCACGCCGAAGCATGGTTTCCCGGTTTTTTGCATAAGCCATGTCACGCCATCATTGAATAAACCCACATCACCCCGGAATCGGTTGACGATAAACCCCCGGATCTGATCCCGCTGCTCCGGGGCCAGACATTCCAGGGTGCCCACGATCTGGGCGAATACCCCACCCTTGTGAATATCGGCAACCAGGACCACAGGGGCATCCGCATGGGCGGCGATGCGAAGGTTCACGAAATCATGGGCCATCAGGTTCACCTCGGCACAGGAACCCGCCCCTTCCATAATCACGGCTTCATATTGTGCCCGCAGGCGATCCAGCGACGCGGAGGCAATAGCGAACAGATCATTTTTGGCCGTATAATATTCTCTGGCCTGCTGGTTGCCCACCGCCGTTCCCATCACCACCACCTGGGAACCGGTCTCCCCCGTCGGTTTTAAGAGCACCGGGTTCATGTCCACATGCGGCGCCAAACGACAGGCCTCGGCCTGAACAATCTGCGCTCGCCCCATCTCGAGGCCTTCCGGCGTGACCCCGGAATTGTTGGACATGTTCTGGGCTTTATACGGCGCCACCCGCACACCACGTTCAGCCAGCACCCGGCACATGGCGGTTGCCAGCACGCTTTTGCCCACATCCGAGCCGGTGCCCAGAAATGCCAGGCAGGGGGCCGAATTTATTTCAGAATGCATTCAAACACCGTTTCCCGTTCTATACGAATTATCCATCGTTTATCCGAAGTATTTTTGACAGTCTCGTAAAAAATGCTTCTAAGTCACTTAACGGTTTAAGGTTTAGGGCACGAAGCACACCGAAAAGTTACTTTTCGGCAAAAATGCCGCGGCTACGATATAAATCGCTTTTTACGAAGCCATCAATTTTTTTATTGACAGATAGAATTACCATATATAAAAAATATAGTTTAAACAAATTTTGAAAATTTCTGAAGATTAACATGCGCAAATGCCGAAGCATTTGTCGATTCTTCAATAATATCCACTAGATAATTATAGACAAATAAGCCACGAAGGTTAAGACAGATGGATATCTGTGTTTTCTTTCGTGGCTTTTTTTGTTTAAAGCCGCAAGCGAAGCGGATTTCGATTCAACGGCCGGACGGGATCCGGGATATATTGTTTCTCCCTTTAAACAAGTAAGGATACGGGTGACTGAATAATGCCGCATAGGATAAAAAAACCATCGGCCGGGCAACGGCTTCTCAACCTGTCCGTTTTGATCGCCGTTTTTTTCATTTTTTTGCCCCAGATGTCAGCAGGAGCGGAAACCGGCAAAAAAGTGGAAAAGGATACGGATGATGACGGCGTCATCGACCGGATCGTCTTTTTTGATGAAAGGGGCCGGGTCAAACGCCTCGAAATCGACAATAACAAAGACGGTGAAATGGACCACTTCCAGTTTTATGAGGATGAGACCATTGTCCGCATCGAAAGAGACACTGATAAGGACAGTCAGATCGACTGCATCGACTATTTTACCGACGGAAAACGCTTGCGCCAGGAACGCCTCAATAAAAACCAGCAAGTCAACCGCATCACCCTCTTTGATGAAAATGAACAGCCGCTCAAGATGAAATCAGACACCAATGACAGTGGCTTTTTCGACACGATCTATCATTTTGAAAACGGCCGTCTGGCGTTTTCAACCAAGGATACGGATGAAAACGGCACCCCTAACGTCTGGCAGACCTATCATGCCGACGCGCCCCTTTCAAGACTTGTGGACCAGAACGAAGACGGCGGCATGGAGCGGATTGTCCTCTATGGCTCGGAAGGTATGCCCGAAGAGAGCCGTCACGATCTCTCCAAAGACAGGAAAATGGAGACTACCCGATACTATGATAACGGAGAAATTGCGGTTCAGCAAAAGGATACCGACTATGACGGACGCATGGATTCGATCACGATCTTTGAAAACAACGAGCCGATCCGCCAGAAAAAGGATGCCAATCTGGACGGCCGGTTTGACATCTTCACCCGTCTGAAAGACGGCACACCGGCCACCCAGGAAAAGGACAGCAATTTTGACGGCACCCGCGACACCTTCACCTGGTTTGATGCCGAGGGACGGGTCAAGAGAATCGAAGAGGATAGCCGGCATAGAGGCGCCATTGATCGCATCCGGTATTTCAAGGAGGGCCAACCGGTGCGCATGGCATATGATGCGGACGGGGATAAATTCCTGGAGACGGTGACGTATTTTAGAAACGAAAAAATTCGCCGCCAAACCAAGGATGAGAACAAGGACGGCCAACCGGACCTCACCGTATATTTCAATGCGAAGGAAGAAAAAGAAAGAGCGGAAAGCGACACCGATTACAACGGGACCCTCGATACCTGGCAGTTTTATAAAAACGGCCGGCTGGCCAAAATTGAAAAAGACGAAAATGAAGACGGCAAGATTGATCTCCGCACTTTTTACAAGGATGAAGAAAAGCAAAAACTTGTGAAGGATTCGGATCATGACGGGCATTTTGAAATTACCCAGTGGTTTGACCGGCCGGAATGGTCCATGGTCATGGAGCAGGATGTCAATGCTGACGGCACCCCCGAGGCGCGCCTATTATACAAAAAAGGCGTACTAAGGCAAAAGGCCATTGATGAAACCGGCAACGGCCATATGGATTACCGGGAAACCTACAATGATTCGGGAAAACTGGTCAAATCCGTCGAATATGCCGCCGATGAGGATCAGTCGGACGTTGTATGGTTCTATGATAAAGAGGAGAACCCGATCCGGGCGGAAAAAGACAAAAACGGGGACGGCGCCACGGATGTCTGGTTCTATTATACCGATCGCCGGATCAAAAGGGTTGAAGAGGACACCAACGCCGACGGCAAACCGGACCTCTGGGAGACCTATGATGAATCCGAAGCCCTGGTCAAAACAAAGAAAGACATAGACTATGACGGCACTCCGGATATTGTTAAAGAAGCCGATGCGGATACCAACACTTCAAAATAATTCAACAAATATCGTAAAAAAATGAAGGGTTTTCAAGTTTGACGCAGGAGATGCGGTGAAAGTGGAAATCCTTGAGGAGGCTCAATGATTGCATTCCTATCCAAAGGCGGCGTGCTGGTAATTCCGATACTTCTCTGCTCGGTCTTGGCGCTGGCCATATTCGCCGAGCGGCTGATCCAATTCACCCGGCTGAGAAGCCGGGGGGCGGGGCTTACCGAAAAGGTAGTGGCGCTCATTAACAAGGGAAACGCCCAGGAGGCCTATGAAAAAGCGGTCAAAAGCCGCTCCCCCATGGGCCAGGTCCTGGCCCAGGCGATGGGGGCCAGGCATCAGGACCGGGAGATTCTCGAGTCCGTCATATCGCAGGCAACGAACACGGAAGTCCGCAAACTCTCTTCGTATACCCAGGCCCTGGCCACTATCGGCAATATTGCCCCGCTGCTGGGTCTCCTCGGAACCGTTATCGGCATGATCAAAGCCTTTATGGTTATCCAGCAGATGGGCGGCAAAGTCAATGCGGCGGTACTTGCCGGCGGCATCTGGGAGGCCATGCTGACCACCGCGCTTGGCCTTGCGGTGGCGCTTCCCACCATGGTGGCGCATTCCTACGTGATTTCGCGAATAGAGAAATACGAGGCCAAGCTCCAGGAAGGCTCTGTCGCCTTTTTAAGGGCTGTTACGAATAAGGACTAGGCTGACCCAAAAAACAAGGAATCAACCATGGCACTAACCTTTAAAAAACGCGAACGCTATCAGATTCAGGCGCCGCTTACCCCGTTGATCGACATTGTCTTCATGCTCTTGATCTATTTTCTGCTGACCACGAATTTCATGGTGGATGAGGGCATCAAAGTCAAGCTGCCCCAGGCAAAGGCTTCGGCGCCCCAAGTGCAAAAGGAGATCACCATCTATGTGGATGAGTCCGGGCAGGCCTTCCTGATGGACAAGCCGGTTGGGCTTGATCAGTTATTCAACCGGTTGAAAAAGATGATCGGCAAAGACCAGAACCGCCTGGTGGTGGTCAAGTCTGACCGCCGGGTCATCCTGAACAAGGCCGTGAAAGTCATGGACATTGCGAAAGCAGCCGGTGCCGGCAGGTTATGCCTGGCCACGGAAAAGGACTTTTAATCCGTGACACCTGAGAATGAAAAAAAACAGCCCAATTGGATTCTCCGAGGGATGATTGCCGTTTCCCTGGGAATCCATCTGGTCATCTTCATGCATATCGCGGGCATTTACAGAACCAATGCCCTGACGGTGATTGAGCTGAACGTCAGGCGCGAAGAGCCCCAGGCGAGGTCGATCCCCCGGCCCCGGAGGCGCCATGAGACCCCGAAAGTAAGCGATGTCAATAAAATCGATGTCCGCAAACAGCATGTACCGCAAATGAAGGTGGACCCGGTGGCGGCCGAATGCCCGGAAACCATAACTGAACAGATCGCTATGCCTGATACTTCGGGGCTTTCCGCCGGCGTCGCGGATTGTCGGGAAACTGCCGCCGTCTCGAACGATTACCTGACACAAGGCGACTACTTCGATATGCTGCGGCTCAAAATCGAAAGCCGCAAGAAATATCCGGCATCCGCCCAGAAAAGGCAGATCGAAGGCCGGGTGGTGGTGGGATTTACGCTTAATCCGGACGGGCGGGTGGCATCGGCCAAAATCGTCGAATCCTCACGGCATCCGGAATTGGATCGGGCGGCGCTGAATGCGGTCAAGGCGGCCGACCCGTTTCCCCGGCCGCCGTCAAACCTGTTTGACGGGCCGCTTCAGATGAAGATTACGATCATGTTTGAGTTAACCTAGGATTTTAATTTGAGGTTCTCGTAAAAAGTCGATTTTGGGATGGCAAAGTAAAAAGTTCAAGATCAAGGCGCGCAAATTCCGAGGAATGCAGCGTACTTAGCTGTACGTGAAATTCCGAGGAATGCAGCGCAACACAGATATTGGACTTCCAAGGAACTCGACAATATTTAATATTATCTTAGAAGCTTCCGCTGCTGTCATTCCGAGAAACGAAAGTGACGAGGAATCTTGATTGTTAAAGATTTCTCGCTACCGCTCGAAATGACAATGCGGACGCTTTTCAGAGTTACTTTCTGCAAAAATGGGGCGCCAGCGCAATAAATCGCTTTTTACGAAGCCATCATCAATTTGAAATAATAAAAATCGGAGGCAGCCGGACTCCGCCAAGATGCCAGCTGCCTCCGCCGTCACCCCTCATGAACCGAGAGGCATATTAACAATAACAACAAAATAAAATGGTTTCAATCTATTCTTGGATTCATGGGATTAGCCGAATCATTGACTTAATCGTGAGACTTGAAAGGAGGACATGAATGCGAGAACGGATTGGCCAGGGAGTAAAAATCGTTTTGTCAGCTGTGTTTTTATGGGCAGTTATCCTATTGAATCCGGCCGCCGCCGAAGAAGAGGTTCATGATGTGGGCCAGATTGCGGTTACCGGCGAAAGGGAGAACCGGCAGGTGACCGTCGAACCCCAAAAATCAACTATTCGACTGGAGGATTATGAGAGCGTGGGGGTCCCCCAGAATGTCGGGGATATCGTTAAAGACATGGTAATTATAGACTATCGGGGGGACAGCAATCTGGTTCCGGATGACGATACGTTATACATGCGAGGCTTTTCCAGCAAACGCTTCGTCACTGCGCTTGACGGTTCGACCCTCAGGAAAACCGGCGGCCGCAGATCCAGCCATGTGGTGGACTATGCCCTTCTCCCCCCGTTTTTAATAGAATCCGTTGAAATCCTGCCCGGCCCTCATTCCGCGCTTTACCCGAGCAAAAGTATCGGCGGGGTGGTAAATTTTATCTCCAAAACACCGGAACGACATGCGTCATTAAAACCGGATGCCAGAATTTCACTCAGCTATGGCACCTATGATACGAACAATCACAGCGCCAGTCTTCAGGGCAGTCTCGGGGACTTTACCTATGATGTGGGCTACCAGAAATATATGACCAACGGCTACCTGCGCCATAACGAGGCCGATTTCGATACCATGTTCGGCCGCATCGGCTATCTGCTCCCCAACAACGGATACATAGCCCTTACGGCCTCCTACGCGAATCTTGACCGTGAACGGCCGGTGATCAATGACCCCGATGATCCGGAAAGCAACTATGATAATAGCTATCCTAAGGTCGAAGCCGAAGGCCGAAGCTTCTACAAGTGGCAGGACCCCACCTGGGACAAACATTCCCCCAATTTCCGGCTGAACCTGATGCTGCCCAGTGCCTTCGGTACCTGGAGGGCCAATGCCTATTACGGGGAGGAGGACCGCGACAACGCCAAGTGGGATTGGGTGAACTCAAAAGATCACGACCAGGGGATTTACTATGATTCATGGATAACGGAATGGCAGCAGCAGGGCGGTAAGGTTTCCAATGAGTTTCAGTTGGCCGAAGGCCATGTGACCACGATGGGCATGGAGATAGAGCAATGTTATGACGGCTATGATGATGAAGGCGGCGCCGACAAGAAACGAATTGAAAACATGGCCGGGTTTATCCAGCATGAATGGACCATCATTCCGCGGCTGAAGCTAACAGCCGGCCTCCGCTATGAAGATGACACCATCTGGGTGGGCAACGAAACCGATGAGGGGCACTACATTACCGGCGAGGACGATTACATAACGCGCGACTGGTCCCAATGGCTGCCCAAATCATTTCTGACCTATAAGCTGGACGGCCTGGCCGAAAACCTTCGGGACACATCGATATCCGCCGGAGTGAGCCGAATCTGGCGGGCGCCGGACTACCACGGCGATTATAACCCCCAGGGAAAACCCGCAGGCGCCTGGCTGGACCCGGAGCACGGGATAGCCTATGATCTGGTTTTTAATCGCCGCCTCTTCGGAGATATCCAAATGAAACTCAACTATGCCTACTATGAAATCAAGGATTATATAGCTGATAACAATAACCCTGAATACGGGGACAGAAGAGGCGTTATTCCAGACGATGTTCCGCCCGGCATGGAATACATGGATTACCAGATTAATCTGGAGGAGGTCACCCGTGAAGGCATCGAATTTCAGCTCAGCGGCCATCTGAGCGAAAACCTATACTTTCTGCTGGGCTACGCCTGGCAGGATTTTGAGTACGAGGGCGACAAATACGAAGCCTCTGCAAAGGAAGAAATCGACGAACGGCCCGAGAATCTGGTTGTCGCGAAATTAACCTATCAACTCTCCGAGGCCACCAGTGTTACCGTCGATTTCGAATATCAGGACGACCAGGTAACCGAGACAGTCGAAGAAATCTCCGAAGACGTCTATGAAGTCTATCGAACCGAAATCGACGCCTATAACCTGGTGGGCCTTTCGATTAAACATACCCTGTTTGAACAATGGCGGGGTATCCGCAAAGGGGTGGTGAGACTATATGCCAATAATCTGCTCGACGAACACTATCGGAGCACCAGCACCTTTCCGGGAACAGACCTTACCGTCGGCACGGCCGTCAGTTTTGAATTTTAAACAAGACAAGCTCGTAAAAAGTCGATTTTAGGATGGCAAAGAAAAAAGTTCAAGATCAAGGCGCGCAAAATCCCGAGGAATGCAGCGTACTTAGCTGTACGTGAATTTCCGAGGGACGGAAGCGCAACACAGATATTGGACTTCCAAGGAACTCGACAATATTTAATATTATCTTAGAAGCTTCCGCTGCTGTCATTCCGAGAAACGAAAGTGACGAGGAATCTTGATTGTTAAAGATTTCTCGCTACCGCTCGAAATGACAATGCGGACGCTTTTCAGAGTTACTTTCTGCAAAAATGGTGCGCCAGCGCAATAAATCGCTTTTTACGAAGCCATCAAACAAGGGGGATAAACATATGCAAAAACCTACAGCACGGATTGCCTCATTTTATTTTCTATCAATGATTCTGTTGACGATTTCCTGGCCGGCGGCGCAGACCGGTTATGCAGCCGGTATGGGAAAAACACAGCTCTACCTGGTCAGCACCGGCAACGGGGATCCGGCCAACATCACCCTGAAGGCCGTCAACACCATCAAGGATTCCGATATCGTTTTCTGCCGGAAGCGGACCCGGGATAAGTTCCCGATTCTTTTGCAGGGAAAAGAAATCCATGATCCGGGATTCGGGATTTTCGCGGTCTATGGCAAAACCCGCGAAGCGGTCAAAAACAACAAGCGCTTTGACTATGACGAGAAAATGGCCCAGTTTGAAAAAATTTCCGGAATTATCCGGGATGCGGTTAAACAGGGCAAGACCGTATCCGTGCTCTGCAGCGGGGATCCGACCATTTACGGGCCGAATATGTGGTACATGGAAGCCTTTAAAGATCTCAATCCCGACATTGTAACCGGCGTCAGCAGCTTTAATTCGTCCAATGCCGCGCTGGAAAAAGGCGTTACCTCAGGCATCAAGGCGCATTCGGTTATTCTGACGGCCACCTTCGGCCGGAAGGACTACCAGGGGCCGGACCGGATTGAAAGCCTTGCCCGGCACCAGGCCACCATGGCCTTTTTTACCATGTTCATGGATATGGAGAAGGTGGTCAACAAATTAAAATCCCACTATCCCGCGGACACACCCTGCGCCATTGTCAAACACGCCGGCTACCCGGACAAGGAAAGGGTGATTATCGGCACGCTGGATACAATTATGGACAAAATCGCGGGCAAGGACCTCTCGTTCGAGTATATGTTCTATGTCGGTGATTTTCTGGCGAATCGGTATAAAACAGCTGAATAACCCCATTGATTTTAAAAGGAGTAAAGCAAATGAAAAAATACACATTGACGACAGCCCTGAGCCTTATGGCTTTTTTTCTGATGGCCGCATCCGCGCAGGCGCATATGCTCTGGCTGACCCCGGACAATACCTCGCCGGCGCCGGGGGAAACGGTAACCCTTACCATCGGGTTCGGCCACCACTATCCCCAGGGGGAAATGGAAAAGGCGGGGCGGCTTCAGCGCGTCTACGCCGTTTATCCGGATGGCAGTGAGATCGACTGCCAGGCGCTTTCCCCGTCCACCTATACGTTTACCCCTGAGCAGAAAGGCACCTACTGGCTATATGCGGCGATGAAGCCCGGGTTCGTATCCAACACCACCCAGGGCCGCAGCCTGGGCAACAAACAGACTCTGGAAAACGTAGTGTCCTGCTTTGCCTTTCGGATATCGGCCATGACCCCAATCCGGTGCGGGGACGGGCAATGGCGGCCCGCCAAAGCCGACGCCTATGAACTGGAAGTGATCCCTGCCGACGATCCGGCAAAGATTGCCAAGGGGGATATGATCGCCATGAAAGTATTATTTAAGGGGAAGCCGCTAGCCGGCGCCTCCGTCATACCGGCGGCCGCTGATGCGGAGCATCCTCAAGGGCATGACCAAGGGCACGATCATGGGTCCGACGCAGTCGAAACCGATGCTGACGGCATTGCCCGGATCAAACTGACGTCCGACGGCCCTTGGATGTTCACCGCCAGACATAAAATGCCGTACCCGAATAAGGAGTTGTGCGATACGTTTTCATACTGCACCTCACTGACATTTGATTTCTAAAGCAGTATTATTTTTGACGCAAAACATAAAGGACCCATTAAAAATGAAGCCGAATAGCAAAATCACCTACAGCCTTATAAAAATTGGATTAATCGGTCTTCTCTGCCTTTTTATGATACAGGCCGGCCGGATTGACGGCCATGCTGCGGCGCAAGAGAAAACGGCGGGGCAATTCTACATGGTCAGCGTGGGCGTCGGCGATGCGGACCTGATTACCGTGCGTGCCATAGAGACCATTAAAAAATCGGACATTATCATCTGCCGCCCCGGCACCCGAAAAACATTTTCCAGATACCTGGACGGCAAAACCTTCTGGAAAGGCGCATTCCATGCATGGCGGACCCACGACCAGGACTGCGCTGAAATAAAAGATCCGGACAAACGCGAAAAATGCCGAAAGGAACGGGCCGTGCGCGAAGCGCTGATGGCCAGAATCCGCGCCGCCATCCAGAATGGAAAAACGGTGTCGGTGCTGGGCAGCGGGGACTTGTTTATTTACGGCGGGCCGTACCGGTGGTACCGGGATGAGCTGCAAGACCTGGATGTAAAAACTATCCCGGGCGTGAGCTGTTTGAACGCCGCCAATGCCGTTATCGGCAAAGACATAATGCGCGGAAAGACCATGCATTCGGCCGTTCTGACCCATTACCGGGACATTGACAAAGTGGCCGAGAATCAGCCGACGTTGATCATTTTTACCATGCACACGGCGTTTGCCGATATCGTAGATAAACTGAAGACCTATTATCCCCCGAAAACCCCCATCGCGATCGTGTTCTATGCGGGATACAAGCAAAAAGAGAACAAGATCGCCGGCCGCCTGGATACGATCCTTGAAAAAACCAAGGGGATGGATTTTCCCTTTGAGCACCTGGTCTATGTCGGGGATTTTATGGAATAAACGCCCACTCCGACATGGTTGTTCAGGCAATGCCGGAATTGGAATGCCGGCCGACAACCTGAAACTTGAAACCTTGTGTGTTGCACACGCAACTGCGAACTGTGAGCCTTATGAAAAACAGACTCAACGGCAATGGCCTGAGGCGCGAGATCGGGCTTTTTACCGCAACCATTCTGGTCATTGCCAACATGGTGGGCACCGGCATCTTTACCACCACCGGATATATTATGACCGAGTTAAACAATCCACACTCGCTGCTTTTGTGCTGGTTTGTAGGCGGCATATTTGCGCTTTGCGGGGCGCTTTGCTACGGCGAACTGGGCTCCCGATTCCCCCGGGCCGGCGGGGAGTATGTATTTCTGCGGGAGAGCTTCGGCAAGTCCATGGGCTTTCTTTCCGGCTGGATATCGCTGATCGTCGGATTTTCAGCACCCATCGCCGCAGCGGCCATCGCCTTTGCCACCTATTTGTTCCATGCCCTGTCCATTCCCGCAAGCCCCGGGATAACGCTTTCCGTCGCCGGCTTTCACATGGCCACGTTTTCCTGGGTTAACCTGGTGGCCGTAGGAATGATAATTGTTTTTTCCCTGGTGCATTATCACAGCCTGGCCACCGGCAGCCGGGTCCAGAACGGTCTGACCCTTTTTAAAATCTGCCTGATCATCGTTTTTATCATTACAGGATTCCTCTTCGGCAACGGATCGGCCCGACATTTTGTTCCTGCGGGCGGATCAGAGGGAATTTCCATGGAGGCGTTTGCGGTTTCGCTGATCTTCGTGGCGTTTGCCTATTCCGGCTGGAACGCGGCCGCCTACCTGGGCGGGGAGATCAAAGAACCCCGGCGCAACATCCCGGTCTCACTAGTAGTGGGCACGCTGGTGGTAATCTGCCTGTATCTGCTGCTAAACGGCATCTATGTCTATGCCATGCCGGCGGATCAGATGGGCGATGTACTGGACGTGGGCGCCAAGTCCGCCGTCTTTCTGTTCGGGGACCATATCAGCCGCTATTTCAGCGGTGCCGTTGCTTTAGGGATTCTATCCGTATTAAGCGCCATGATCATGACCGGCCCCCGGGTCTATTTTGCCATGTCCAAAGACGGCGTTTTTTTTACCCTGTTCGCCCGGTTGAACAAAAAACGCCATACCCCGGCCGCCTCAATTTTTCTGCAGGCCGCAATTGCCATTGTTATGGTGGTGACCGCTACCTTCAACGAGCTGTTGATATACATCGGGTTTACTCTGTCCATTATCGCAATGCTCACGGTATTGGGAATGATGTGGCTGAGACATACCCGTCCGGATGAAACCGGCGCTTACAAAACACTTGGATATCCGTTCACGCCGCTTTTGTTTGTTCTGGGCAACCTCTGGATCGTTATCTTTTCCATTAAAAGCCGGCCACTGAATGCCCTGTTCGGCCTTACGACGATTCTGGGGGGGATTCTGGTTTACGCCTGGTTTGCCTTTAACGAAAAACGGCGTGCCGGTATGACAACACAGGAGATCGGATGATGCGCACCTATTTGAAAAGAACACCGCTAACCAAAGCCGGATGGTTATACCTGATCATCGGCGTCATTTTGATGGTTTATGCGGGGCCGGCCCTTGGCCACGGGGTCCAGGGGCGTATAACGCCGCAAACCGGCATGCAGGTCAATGCCTCCTATGACGACGGCGAGCCCATGGCGTATGCCGCCGTCGAGGTAACCCATGCGGATGAAAAGCTGCCCTTTCAAACCGGACGGACCGACCGGAACGGGTGCTTCGTCTTTCTGCCGGACAAGCCTGGCGACTGGCGGGTCGTTGTCAACGACGGGATGGGGCATCAGCTGTCATTGACCACCCAGCTTGACAAGAATCTGGAATTAAATAAAGAATCCGGCCCTGAAAAAACTTATGGCGCCCTATCCAGGCCTGAAAAGGCATTGATGGGGATTGCGATTATTTTCGGTCTATCAGGCGTATTTTTCTGGTGGCGCGGCCGAGCGGAGATGCGAAAAGTCCGGGACGCAAAAAAGACAGTCTCGTAAAGAGCTCTCTATTCCGCCGCGGCGGTATTTTTGCAGAGACTAACTCAAAAATTTATATATTGTCATTTCGAGCGTTAGCGAGAAATCTTTAACCATAAGATTCCTCGTCACTTTCGTTCCTCGGAATGACAACGGCGCAACATACCAGAATAATAAAATATATTAAGGAACAAGACAATGCATATATCAGAAGGCGTTTTATCCGCCCCCGTGCTGGCGGGCGGCGCAGCTTTCGCCGTCGCCGGCATCGCGGTAGGACTTAAAAAACTTGATAATAACCGAATTCCACAGGCCGGCATACTGGCTGCGGCCTTTTTCGTGGCTTCACTGGTGCATGTGCCCATCGGGCCATCCAGTATGCACCTGATACTAAACGGCATCGTAGGGCTGCTCATGGGCTGGGCCGCCTTTCCGGTAATCGCGGTGGCCCTTGTGCTGCAGGCCATTTTATTCCAGTTCGGCGGCATCACGTCCCTTGGAGTGAACACGATTATCATGGCCGGACCGGCGGTGTTGGGCTACTACCTCTTCACCCCGTTTATCGCAAGAGGCCATACCACAGCCATGGCCGGCGCGTTTGCCTGCGGATTCACAGCGGTCCTGGTTTCCGCGCTGATCGCCGCCGCCGCCCTGATGCTGACGGGTGAAGCCTTTCTGGAGGTATCGGCGGCGCTGGTTGCCGCCCATATCGTTGTCATGATCATCGAAGGGATCATCACCATGTTCTGCGTGGCATTTTTAAAAAAGGTGCAGCCGTCCATGCTTTCAATCGGCTGAGCCCTAACTTAAATCTTAGGAGAAAACGTTTAGCCCATGTTAAGTGAAACTTTTGCATTCGGCGACAGTGCGATCCATCGGCTGGACCCGCGGCTTCGGGTGGTTTTTGCCGGGCTGTTAAGCATATTAACCGCCATATTGAACCGGTTTCCTGCGGTTATCTTTGCCGTTTTTCTGGCGCTTGTCCTGATCGGCGCGTCCCGCCTACCGGTGCGCCAGGTACTGGCCCGGCTTGCCGTGGTAAACGGGCTGGTGCTATTTATATGGCTGATTCTGCCCTGGACGTTTGAGGGGACGCCGGTTGTGGAAATCGGGCCGCTGGTCGGATCCTGGGAAGGCATCCGCCTGTGCGCGCTGATCACGCTGAAATCAAACGCCATCATACTGGCCCTGATTGCGCTTGTCGCCACCATGCCGGTGGCGACCCTGGGGTATGCGCTGCACCATCTGCATCTGCCGGACAAACTCGTGTACCTGCTTCTGATGACCTATCGCTATATCTTTGTCATTGAAACCGAATATCAGCAGTTGGCCAGGGCGACGCGTATCCGCTGCTTTAAGCCCGGCACCAATCTGCATACCTATAAAACCTATGCCTATATGGTGGGGATGCTGTTTGTCCGGGCTTCGGCCCGTGCCCAACGGGTCCACCAGGCCATGGTCTGCCGGGGGTTTTCCGGCAAATTCTACTGCCTGCATGAATTCGCCTTTAAATCGTCGGACTGGGCCTGGAGCAGCGCTATGGGCATCAGCTTAATCGTACTGGGAGGGCTCGAATGGGCGCCGATCGTTTAGTCATAGATTTGGAAAACATCAGTTTCGCCTACCCGGACGGACGGGATGTGCTTTCCGGGCTTTCCTTCAAGCTGGATAAAGGCGCCCGGGCCGGGCTTATCGGCCCGAATGGGAGCGGGAAAACCACCCTTCTGCATATGATCATGGGGCTTATTCCGCCGAGCGAAGGCGCCATTCGCCTTTTCGGCCGGGAGATGCGGTCGGAAAAGGATTTTCATGAATCCCGCAAAAATATCGGTCTGGTATTTCAGAACCCGGACGACCAGCTTTTTTCCCCTACTGTGCTGGAAGACGTGGCGTTCGGGCCTTTGAACCTGGGGGCCAGCCCTGAAGAAGCCAGGGACATTGCCGTAAAAACCCTGAAAGATCTTCATCTCACCGGTTTTGAGGACCGGATCTCCTACCGGCTATCCGGCGGTGAAAAAAAACTGGTGGCCCTGGCCACGGTTCTGGCCATGAACCCGGCAGTGCTGGTCATGGATGAGCCGACCACGGGCTTGGATGAAAAAACAAACGACCGGATCGTCTCCATTTTAAATACGCTGGATAAAACCCTGCTCATCGTCTCCCATGAGTACAACTTCCTCGCCCGAACCACCGATGACTTCTACGGCATACGCGACGGGCAAATTTTTTACGCCGGCGAGTCAGCCACGCTTCACACCCACTACCACGCCCATGCGGCGGGAGAGGTTCCCCACAAGCACATATAAGCAATTAGATGAACCGAAAAATGTCTCGATAGAAAGGGAGGTGCTAAACATTTCCGGAGATCAGATAGAGGCGGCGCCTTCGCTGGGGACGAACGTGGATACCCATTTTATCCTGGGCATGGCCAAAACCGAGAGCGCGGTAAAAATCCTCTTGGATATCGACAAGGTGCTTTCCGCGGAGGAAATCGACGCCTTGAGCCGTACCGGATGAAGAGCCTGTGGCAGCAAACCGCGCAACAGGACTGTGCACAAGGGCAGTCCGGCTATCCGCTCAAGCCAATCGTGTGTTGAACCGTCAGTGGCCCGGCAATTTCCGCGGCTGAATACGTCGTCAGCCGGACCGCATCCACCAGGCAGGGGACGGGCGGGGCGTTGCGCAACAAGGCCATCCTCTCCGCAACGATCCTTGTATCAAACCGATCGGCGTACAATCCCAGTGTCAAATGCGGCAGATAGGGCTCCTGTCTGATCTCGGAGCAGGTGCGGGAGAAAATGCTGCGCAGTGTTTCTATGCCGCCTGCAACATCGAAGACCTCCAGAAACGGGGCCGCGGCAAAACTGTTGATGCCCCCGACTTCGATTGGAAAGGGGGGCGGTTTGGCTTTTTCCAAATCCCTGAGGTGGCGGCTGCATCTGTCATGGCCGTAGTCATCGTCATACCGCTCGGATTCTGCCGGAAAGCCGCACACAAACAGGCTTATATGAGGCTGCCGCCGGTACGGCTCCAGGAGAAACTCTGCCAGATGCTCCCTTGCCGTATCAAAGCGGGATTGTACAGAGGGATTGCGGACATCGATCACCCAGACCGCGTATTGCTTGCGGCCCCTGTGCCATTCCTTGAAGTCGCGGTTTTCGGCAAAATGCGTTCGCCGCAGCCCCAGAAATTCGTTCCAGACCCTCTGATGCGGCTTGTTTGCACTGCCCCCCATTACGCTTACGGATCCACCCGCAGAAAACAGTAGCCGTCATGGCTCTCCCGGCCGCCCGTCCGGAGGCCGACTTCCGATGCGAACAGGGGGCCGTCGGTGACAACGGTGTGATACTCGCCCAGCTCCCCGGACGGATCAATTCCGGCTTTCGCCATTTCGGCAATCGTTTGGGCCCGGATGCTTTTTCCCAGAAAATTTTTGTCCAGCTGTTCTTCATTGAGGGCGACAATTCGCGCCAGAAAGCCGAGATTTATGAATTCCTGCAGCAGTTCCCGCCGATCCCGCCCCCAGAGGGGATGCACCGGCAGGATTCCTGCCTGATGACACACGCGCCTGACCCATTCCCGGTGTGAGGCCACGTCAATATCGCCAAAGACACCCGCTTCGATTCCGGAAGCTTTAAATTCATGCAGAACGGCCAGAAATGCGTCCTCGTATTGCTGCCACGTGGCCGAGCAGAAAACCGCCCGCATTCCCAGGCTTTTTCCCTGTGACTCGACAAACGATCGGGGAAGCCCGTGAGAGCGGGAGCGAACGCCGTCTTCGGTCAGGACCGTAAAGAGAGCCTCCGGCCGGCCGCCGTTTCGGATGGCATGATACAGGGCGAGACAGGAGTCTTTTCCCCCGCTCCATGAGCAGAAGAAACGACGGCCGGCAATCGATTCTGCCATTTCTGTTGTCATTTTTTCAGTCCGGATTGCATTGTTCCGTGCCGAAGAGGACAGGCCTGTTCGGTTTTTTCCAGAAGGCCCCGGACGGTTTGTCCGGATCGCAGAAACCCTTATTATCCTATTTTGTGCATTATCGCAAGGGGCTCTATAGAAATGGGCAGGCCCCGGACGCAAGTACTGCGTGTAAGAAATGGTGTGCATTACCGGCAGAAATGGTTATATTCCCTGATTTGGAGAAAGGAGGAAGCGAATATGGCCAAGCTCAACAGTCCGATGGATATTCTGGCACTGCTTGATAAATCCAACTGCCGCAGATGCAATGAACCCACCTGCATGGCGTTTGCCGCGCAGGTGTTTAAGGGAAAAAAGAAGCTCAGCGACTGTCCGAAACTGGATCCGTCCGTTATTGCAGAGTACGAGGCCGGGGACGGAAAGGAGGATCTCGCTGAGGGCACGGAAAAGCCCCGCACCTCGGAAGAGGAGATCGAGGCCTATGTGCAGAGCCTGAAACAGAAAATCCGGGAGACCGATTTGCCGAAGATAGCCGGAAAACTGGGAGCTGTATATGAAAACGGCCGCCTCACGGTCAAGGTGCTGGGCAAGGATTTTCGGGTATACCCTGATGGCACCCTCTCGGCCGAGATTCACACCAACCCCTGGGTCTCCGTTCCTGTTCTCACCTATATCACTGAAGGCGCCGGCAGGGATGTTACCGGCATCTGGCTGCCGTTTCGGGAGCTGAAAGAAGGCAGCGCATGGAGCGGCCTGTTTCGCCAGCGCTGTGAAAAGCCCCTCAAGCAGATCGCGGACAACGACTATGACCTGTTCGTGGACCTGCTCGACGTCTTTAACGGCCGGTCGGTCGAACATCTGGATGCGGATATCGCGCGGGTGTTTTATGTGTTGCCCAAGGTCCCGATCATGGTCTGCTACTGGCCGCCGGAGGAGGATTTTGAATCCAACCTCAACATCTTTTTCGATAAAGCCGCGGAAGACAACCTCAACCTCTCCTCCATCAATGCCCTGGGCTCCGGCCTGGCGCGGATGTTTGAAAAACTGGCGCTAAAGCACAGCATGCATCAGGTGTTTGCAGCCAGCAACTAGACATTGGGCAGACCCGCAGGATCAGGCGATTCCCGAGGCGATGCGCGCCCTTCCATCGCGTATCGCCTGATCCCGGGCGGAAGTCAGGCGCCGAGTTTCTCTATGATGGTGTCACAGACCGCCTCCTGCGTCCCCGCCGCACAGTTGATGGTGATATCTGCTCTTCGGGGTCGGGCCAAGCCAAACTGTTGATTTTTTGACAAAAAAATATCCCAAATAGGTGATTATAGGCCTTATATTGCTTTTTTATATCAATAAAACATGAATATAAAGAAACACCTTTAATCCCTTTGAGTCTAAAGTGATCATTTTACCCTCAAAAAAGTCCATATTGCCTTAATTTCAAGTAGTATTTTGAAGTAATTAGATACAAATTCAATTTGTTATCTTGGCCCGACCCCTGACCCAGACCCCTGACCCAACCCCCGACCCAAAAACTTCGAGGGGGCGAAGTACAAACACGCCAGCGCATTGGCGTTTGGCATGGGTTTGTTTGCGGCAGGCTCCAAAAACGATTCTCCCTATATCCAGCTTTTATGGATTCCCATACCGCTGTGAGGTTGAAGGCAAAGAACGGCCTTTCAAGATTCGACAAATTAGATTGAGGTTTTAAGAAGAGTATATAGACGAATAAGCTACTCGCAAAATAATCGTTTCAAGCATCAAGGTATTTAACACCCTCCACATCATTCTCCATCACCATCCCGCCCCCCATAAGCATACAAATAAGCCGGCCGGTCCAGATTGCCTCTCAATTTTCGGAAGCCTTCATGTGATAAAACGAAACATCCGTGGCTTCTGCCAAGCCTGAATTTTTCCTTCCAGTTCAGAAGAATCGATTTCAGGGAGACGTAATAGCCTGCATGGATGATGATACCCCGTCTTCTGGCGTTATCGTTTAATTGTGGATCGAGGCCCTCAAGACGGTATGACGGCCCGTGTTTGCCGTTGTAAAGCTGCTCAACCTTGAACAACCCGGCAGAGGATTTAAGGGAATTCATTTGATTGGACAGATCCGAGGCGTAGACTAGGCCGGAGTTCTTGCCATGCGCCACCCGTCCATGAAAAACCGCCCCACCCTTTTCCAGATCGATAATCGCCAGGCGCTTGGTCTGGGAGGGCTTTGAAAAATCGACAATTATCAATGTGCCATTTTCGGGCTGCCGGCCGTTTGTTTCCGCCAGTGCTGAATAGGCCCGGCTTTTGGCATCATTGCTGACTGCTGGTGCGAAAACGAAATAGGCGAGGACTCCTGCAATACACAGAAAGATTATTATTAATGCGAAGACAATATTTTTCTTCATCAGGGAATTCCCGTGTCTTACTGTCCTCCATCTTCTTTTCAGTGCGTGCAGAACCATTTCGAAGATTTGGAAATGGTCTGGGAAGAACGCTACCAACGCAGATACGATTTTTTTCGACCCTATGTCAAGGATGTGATTTACCGGTATCTGGACTGCGGGGACCTGCATCTGGGTTTTGCCCGCGTGCGATGCGAGTCCTGCGGCCACGAATATTTGCTGCCGTTTTCCTGCAAACGCCGGCATTTCTGCCCCTCCTGCCATCAAAAAAGAGTTATTGAATTTGGCCAATGGTTATGTGAAGAAGTACTCAAGCATGTGCCGCATCGCCAATGGGTCTTTAGCATCCCCAAGCGCCTCCGCATCTACTTCATGGCCCATCGGCGGTTGTTGGCCGAACTTTCCCGCCGGGCCTGGAAAGTGCTCTCCAAATACCTCAAGGCCGGGGTATCATATGCTGATGCGACCCC
>Ga0209925_1000226_pt1 | contig 30085 bp, 24 predicted proteins | sample SalPonR2_A_D1_MG_FD_185702 | JGI IMG/M metagenome (GOLD analysis project Ga0209925, IMG submission 185702) | Salt pond soil microbial communities from South San Francisco under conditions of wetland restoration - Salt Pond MetaG R2_A_D1_MG... ... | reverse complement strand
CCTTCTCCAAAGTTAGTTATCTTAGTTTTCTTAGGATGCAGCTTAAGCTTAAGTTTATCCTTTACGATCTCTTCGATTACTTCCAAGGCTCTTTTAGCCTTTCTTTTTGACTTGGTCATCACTACAAAATCATCCGCAAAGCGGACAATTTTGTAGCCTCTTTTGACCAGTATCTTATCCATCTGATGTAGATAGATATTTGCTAAAAGTGGCGAAATGACGCCACCCTGAGGTGTCCCCTCAGCGGTTGGTTCCTTTATTCCATCCGTCATAACTCCAGCTGTCAGCCATGACTTGATAATATTTAAGACCCAACCATCTGTAATCTCTTCCCTAATAAACTTAATTAAAAGTTTATGGTCTATATTATCAAAGTATCCTTTGATATCTGCATCCACTACCCACTTATAGCCCTGCTCTCTATAGTCTTCAACCTGGTTTACTGCATCTATTTGTGACCGGCCTGGTCTAAAACCATATGAACAGTCACAAAATATCTCTTCATATATTGGTTCTATTATTTCTTTAACTGAGGCCTGAGCTATTCTATCCTTTACAGTGGGAACTCCTAATGGACGTTCACTGCCGTCACTTTTCGGGATATATACCCTCAGTACCGGTGATGGCTGATAACTACCATTTTGTAATTGCCTGTATAACTCTCTCATATTCAATTCATATTCATTATTAAATTCCTCGGTTGATACTCCATCTATACCAGCACTTCCACCTTTTGCTATTACAGCTTGAGCAGCTTCATGCATGTTCCATTTCTCAACTATCTTATCTCTTAAGGTATAGTATCTGTCTATCGGCACTTGCTCACCTACAACTTCCCTCACGACTTACCAGCCTTTGACTCAATAATCCAGTCCACTAACCCCTGTTCTTCATGATATTACTAACTGCGTTTTAGGAATCCAATCGCACCTGTCAATATATCATTACTCAGGTCGTAGTGTTTCTGCCCTACTTTGCCTCCGGTTTTTCTTTCCCTTAAGCACCATCCGGCAGACTCTCTGACTTCTATCAGTGTTTAAACTACTTAACAGTTAATCGACCACTCTTATCTTATCTCCAACTTCGGATAGCATCAGTACCCTTCGCTACAGTTGGCTTTTTCCTCTTACAAATCACTTTGTAGTCCTCGGACCAACTATCAACACTACTATGGTACCGTCTGAATACTGATGTAGCTTTACTTAGGTTTTCCCAATAAAGGTTATACCTTCGCTTACTCAATCCAGTCTGAATTTAGACTCATCAGTTAATCCCTCGGTCAATTCAAAAGCCACTCTCACTTGGATCATTCCAACCCTAATCACATCTTGTTATCCTGCCTGGGCACCCTCGTTGTCAAGCACCTATCGGTACTCTCTTCTCCCCAGGTAGGCGTTGAACTTCCCCGTTATATGGGCGGGTCGCCATAACAAGATGCCACCACTGGTTCACATAACGTTTTGGACTAATCCTCCCCTCAGACTCTTCAGATTCTGTCTTGCAACAGACACCCTGTCATTGTCGGGTTCACATACCGATACGACGAAAACAGCATGGGTAGGATTCTAATTCCACCTACTATCTTTTGAATTTACGAGGCACACCATACGATATATTATGAATTAGAATTCATAATAATTTTGGAGGTGTGTATTATGCCTAAAATTATTAAAAATGTAGAAGATAAAACTTTTGAAAATGTAATTAAATTAATGGGGGAACCCCAATATTGAGCTTAAACGTAAAGGTATCTCAAAAGTTGAACATGATAGACTACGCATAGAAAGACTGACAAAAGCGGCTAAAGAGCAGGTGGCCATGCTGACAGTTGAAGAGCTGGCTGCTATCATGAATCGTACTGCTTCGACAATATCTAAGCGTATCCAAGAATACCATAAAGAAAACGATGATGTCTTACCCTTAAAAGGATATGTCCTTGATATGGGTAGAGGAACTACCCATAAAAAGATCATCTTAGAATTATATGAACAAAAAGTTGCTCCACCAGACATTGCAAAAAAGACAGAACATTCCTTATAAGCAGTTGATAGGTATATAAAGGACTATGAACGCATTAAATTCCTTGTTAGACGTGGAATAGAAAAGCAACAAATCAAACATATGACTGGTAGAGGAATCACTGTAATCAACCAATATATCAAGATTATCAAGGAATATCATCCTGAAATATTTGAGGATGAAAACAAAAAATAATATTTATTTAAAATTTTTTGAAGGGTCAACCCTTCAAAAAGATATAAACCTAAGAACTAAAGATTATATGATAGGACAAATGTCCTATTGTGTTATTCATGGGGGCAGGATCCTCCCCATGAATAACACAATAGACGTTCAATGTAAAAATATAAATTCCATAATTAAAATACTTCCGGTTATTATTAATTATAAAATTACCTTTACATATATTTTCTTAAAAAAAGATCTTTCTATTATACAAATATTTTTTTTATTATATTAAAAACAATTCAGAAAGAGCCTTAAGTAAATAGTTAGGTGATTAAATTGCTGAAAAAAATAAAATCCATACTTAAAAAAAATGAAGTAATACTTACTATTTGGCGTTTATTACAACAATATTATTATAAGTATTTTTTTAATGATGAAGTATTAATAAGAAAACAATTTAAAAGAAAGATGGGTAGAGATATTAATTTCAGAGCTCCTAATATTTGCAATTTTCTTTTTGTGCAAAAAATACTGATGAACTACTCTTTTTTGATACTAAAACCCAATATATGAAACTTTATATGAGTCTCTAGTTTAAAATCTGCACATAAAGTATCATTTTGAAATTTAATATATTCTTTTATAAATTATTGATATGATAGGAAACCTATTAATATTATATAGTTAAAATATTACACTTTAAGAGTTCTGAACTTATACTGTATATTATATCTATTAACTAAAAATTTTTTTAAACAATCATCTAAACAGTTTAACCATAATCACTTTTAGGTACTCAATGCAACATAATGCATTATGTTACATTCTAAAGGAGTTACCTGAAAAAGTTGAGTTTTACACAAGATCAAAAAAAAATTACCCGTGCAGTAAACCTTGCAATTAATAAAAATATAAAAAAATAATATTTTATTAACCTAAAAGGGTTGACAAAATATTAAAAATTGTAGTATAATATACAGTATACGATGTACAGTGTTTTAGAATATTACATATGAGAGGTGTAAAATATGAATAATTCTTCACTAAATAATATTTCTGATAAACCTATTAAAACAGAATCGTTAGCCGATAAAGTTTATGACATAATAGAAAATAATATTATCAATATGACTTTAAAACCAGGTAGCACATTAAGTGAAGATGAAGTTGCAAAAGCCTTAGATATCAGTAGATCGCCTGTAAGAGAAGCCTTATTAAAATTGGAACATGTTGGTTTGGTCAAGAAAAAGAGAAATGGTAGAATAGTTGCAAAGATTACAAAAAAAGAAATAATAGATAATTATGAAATCTGGGAAATGGTAGAAAGCTTTGCTGGTACTTTGGCCTGCAAGAATGCTAAAAAAGCTGATCTAATAAATATTGAAAATATTTTACATGAAATGGAAAGACTAGAAAGTGAAGATTATATTGATGAATACCGAGAACTAAATAATCAATTTCATTTAAGTCTTGTACAATCTTGTCCTAATAAACATTTAAAAAAAATGCATAAAGACGCATTAAATAAGATACATTGGTGTTATAACTACAGTATTTCATGGTCTAGTGATATTACAAGTTCTTCAATTTATCATCACAAAATATTTAAGTCTTATCAGAATAAAAAATGTGATTTATTAAATAATTTGATTGCTAAACATATTCGTGATGCTTGTAGCCGTTTTCAAAAAGAATATACATAATTTTATTATTTACTGATCGATGTTATGTAAGATCTACAGTAAAAACTAACATTCAATTTTTGACATATTATTTAAATTTATCATCAGTCTTCATAAAACAACAATAAGCTGTAATAACTTTAGTTAAATACTGATAATTACCAACCGGAATGTTTTAAATATCCACAAGCTTAATATAATTTTATTTATGCTGTAATAAAATCATTTAAACATATCACAATTTGCAGTTAAAATTAATTTAAATTTTATTAAAACAAAGTATTATAAATTATTAATTTTTTTATGATTAGATAATTCAAAATATATTTATTAAAGGTATTTCATAATAGGTCTTTATCATAATGAAACTATAAGAACATATTATTTAATGAAGATAATAATAATTTAAAAAGTAAAAGCCTTACTATTTATAAAAATAATTCTACAATTTTTAGATAACTAATATATCTGATTTTTAAGATATGCTATAAAAATCTTAATATTTTGTTTATTGATAATCTATTGAATATTATTACATTTATATAATTTTAGCTAATAATTACAAGTCGAAGAATATATTTTTAAAATTAAGTAATAAAATATATGCACATTTTTATACTGAATAATATTTTTTATAACCTGTTAAATATATATATCTCATATAAATATTTATACATATAACTAAATATCAATTTCTCTTTTAAGTATTTACTCTGAAATTATTTTATAAATAAAGTACATTTGTGAATCAATTTTTTTTTATCATTTAAAATTCAACTTGGATATACAAGAAAAATAAAACGAATAAATATTTTTTAAATTAAAATTCTAAATGGAGGTGGTTTTTATAAAGTGAAAATATATAATTAACTCTTTTGAAACTTCAGATCAAAAAATAGGAGGTACAAAAATGAAAAGAAAAGTAGTTTTTCTTATTATCTTACTATCTATATTCACTTTTACTATGGTCTTTAATTCTAGCAACATAGGCGCTGCTGATGTTGATTCTTTTCCTGAAAGAGATATAACTTTAATCATTGGATATGGTGCTGGCGGAGGTACAGATCTAATTGGAAGACAACTGGCTAAAAATGCAGAAAAGTTTGTAGATGTAAATGTTAATGTTGTGAACATAACTGGTGGTGCCAGCGTTCCTTCTATGACTGATTTATTATCAAAAAAACCGGATGGTTATACCGTACAGCTTACTACTCCAGTTTTCTGTCAATATCATCACATAAGTGAAGATATTGACTGGTCGTATGAAGATTTTACAAGAATTATGAATGTTGGTAGTGATCCTTTTGTGATTTCTTGTAACCCCGAACTACCCTGGGAAAACATTGATGACTTAGTTGAAGATGCCAAAAATAATCCTGGTAAATATGCTGGTGCTATAGTTGCACCTGGTGTTATATGGGGAGACTCTATGATCGCTTTTGTGGAAAGTGTTGGAATTTATGATGAAGTAAAAATTATTCCTAATCCCCTTGGTACCGCAGGGTGTCTCCAATCTGTTGTCGGTGGACATACTGATTTCTTAGCAGTTAGTGCAGGAGAAGTATTTGATCATGTAAAGGCGGGCAAACTTAATTTGATAGGAGTATCTGGTGATGAAAGAAATCCTAACTTCCCTGAAGTGCCTACCATAAATGAACAAGGTTATGATGTATACCCTGTTTCAAACTTTAGAGGTTTAATAGCTCCTCCTGGAATGGATGAAGCAATCAAACAAAAACTACATGATATATTTAAAAAAGCAATGGAAGAACAAGAATTTATTGACTTTATGAATGGAAGAGGTATGCAAATACTTTATCTAAGTGGTGATGAATACAACAAGTTTTTAGAAGAACAAGATGAATGGTTCGGCAATTTCTATGAAAATTCACAATTCTATCAAGATAGAGCAGAAGAGTAATGTAAAAAGATGTATTTAAATGCGGGCCTTTTTGGCCCGCATGATTTACATAATTCAGTTATTATAAATATCTTTGAAGAAAGGGGTGGCAAATATTGAATAAAATCCGAGATAAAGCAAATTTTATTTTTGGAATAACTGTTTTTATTTTATCCTTAACATTATATTTTTATAGTGGGAAATATACTGTATTCACTCGTACAGGTTTAGGTGCAGGCTTTGCTCCAAAGCTTATTGCTATACTTGCAGGAATATGCTCAATATTTATTATAATCAGAAGTGTTAATAATAAAGAATTACGGACAAAAATAAAAAAGAAAGATTTTTCAAAAACAATCATATTTATAATACTAACATTCTTTTATATAATAGTTTTGAGTAAATTAAGTTACTTTTTTGCTACCACTGGGTTTTTGTTTCTCGGTATGCTTATTCTCTATCCTCATAAATATAATTTTAAAAATATTGTTAAATTAGTAATTGTATCTTCTGCTGGAGGATTTTTATTTAGTTTTGTTTTTGAAAACATATTTAATATATATATTTAATTTATTATTGAATTATTTATAGTCAAATGCATTAATTTGAATATTAATACAAAGATAATAGAACAAGTATTCAAATATTCATTATATTTTTTTACCAAAATAATCATTTATAAGATAATATTGCTTAAATATATTTATAAAATTTCTCTAAATTTGTCCTCGTTTTTGTAATAGAAATTCTTTGATATGATTATTTATGAAAGGAGTAATAAGTAAATGTTTTTAGGAACAATAAATAATGTAATTGAAGCTCTACCTATGGTATTCCAATTAGGAAATCTTGCTATGATATTATTAGGAGTAATATTGGGTGTTGTAAATGGTGCATTACCAGGGTTAAGCACAACTATGGCATTGGCTGTATTACTTCCTTTGACTTTTTCCCTTCAGCCTCTTGTTGCTTTATTAATGTTAATGGGAGTATATGTAGGTGGAATGTTTGGTGGCTCATTATCTGCTATACTACTTAATATTCCAGGAACTCCTTCTGCTATTGCGACTTCTTGGGAGGGTTTTCCGATGGCTGAAAAAGGTGAGGGAGGCAAAGCAATTGGTTATGCTGCGATGGCTTCTTGTTTTGGAGGGATTATTGGAGCAATAATATTAACTTTTGCCACACCAGCAATATCCGAGTTTACCCTTAAATTTGGTTATGTAGAACATTTTGCAGTAGCAGTATTTGGTCTTTCAATCATGGCTAGTTTATCAGGAAAATATTTATCTAAAGGACTTCTTGGGGGCTTAATTGGTTTTTTTACAACATTAATAGGTTTAGATCCCCTTACAAATGTAACTAGATTAAGTTTTGGGCAAAGTTACTTACTAACTGGAATTAATTTAATTCCTCTAATGATTGGTTTGTTTGGTCTAGGTGAAGTCATAAATAGAATTGCTAAAGGTTATATGAAAATTGATATTTCACCTGTTAATAAAGTAATCCCCTCTTTTAAAGAATTCAAAAACAACATTGTGAATATGATTAAATCTAGTTTTATTGGTAGTCTTTTAGGTGCTGTACCTGCCGTAGGAGGAGCTGTAACTTGTATAGTATCATATAATGAGGCAAAAAGAAGTTCAAAACATCCAGAAAATTTCGGAAAAGGGGCACCAGAAGGTATTATGGCTGCTGAAAGTGCTAATAATGCTACTGCTTGTGGTGCTATGGTACCGCTATTAACTTTAGGTATTCCTGGTGATCCTCAGACAGCTGTACTTATCGGCGCATTTCTTATTCATAATCTTAGGCCAGGACCTATGTTATTTACTTTATTTGAATTAGAAGTACATAGCTTATTTATTGCCTTTTTTGTTGCAAGTTTATTTACGTTTTTTGTAGGTGTATTAGGTGCTAAATATTTAGTTAAAGTACTTTATGTTCCACAACACATTTTAATACCTATCGTTGCTGCTTTATGTATAGTAGGCTCATACTCTTTAAATAATAATATATTAGATGTTTATGTAGCTTTAGCTTTTGGTGTACTAGGTTTTATTTTCAGAAAATTAAATGTACCAGTTGCACCAGTTATATTGGGTGCTATGCTGGGTAATTTAGCCGAAATTAATTTAAGAACAGCATTGATGGTGAATGATGGGAGTTATACAGAATTTTTTACAAATCCAATATCATTGTTTTTGATATCAGTTGCATTTTTAAGTATGATATGGCCTATTATTAAACCGCATGTTAATAATTTGCTTACATCAAATACTTAACTACAATATTATACTAATAACTTTTTATGTTTGTTATTTATTTAATAAAAAAAGGAGGATTTTATAATGAGCTTATCTAATAAAGAGATAAATAGTATTGCTCAAGATTTACTAAAAGCTGAAAAAAATTGCAAACCCATCAAACCTATAACAAAAAAATATCCCAACATGGATTATGATGATGCATATGCTGTTCAAAAGAAAGTCTGCAATTTAAAAGTTGAAAATGGAGCAGTCATAGTTGGAAGGAAAATTGGTTTAACCAGTAAAGCAATGCAAAAACTTATTGGGTTAAACGAACCTGATTTTGGTACTATAGTTGATAATAAAGTATACGCAGAACATGAAATTATTGATGTTAAATCTATGATGAATCCCCGCATAGAAGCAGAGATCGGTTTTTATTTAAATAAAGACCTTAAGGGCCCAGGGATTACCTGTTTAGATGTATTAGCTGCAACAGAAGGTGTCATGCCCTTGTTAGAAGTTAAGGATAGTAGAATAGATACACTTAAACCAAATATTGTTGATGCAATAGCAGATAATGCAACCAGTGGCATAGTGATTCTAGGGGGTAAGTTAACAGAAATAACATCTTCTCTAGATTTACGATTAACCGGAATGATATTTGAACATAATGGAGAAATAAATGATACTGCTGCTGGAGCTGCAGCATTAGGGAATCCTGCTGAACCTGTAGCATGGTTAGCAAATAAATTTGCTGAATATGATATGTATTTACATAAAGGTGAATTTATTATGTCAGGAGGACTAACCAAAGCAATTGACGTCACCCCAAACTCATTTTTTAAAGCTACTTTTGATAGACTTGGATCTGTATCAGCAAAATTTATTTAAAATAAAATAAATAATTTAATCATTAAATGTGAATTTATAATCAGTATTTTAAAATAAATATAATTTCATAAATTAAGAATATTTATATTTAATAATTTTAGTAAAATCAATATATAATTTTAAATAAATATTAAATGTCTTTTTAATAATATGAAGTAAAGTAAATAAAATAATATAAACTATTAAGGAGGATTATTATGTTTCAAATCATGAATTTTAGAACACCTGATGTTTTATTTGGAAATGATACAGTAAATGAAGTCGGTAAGAAAGCAAAAGAATTGGGAGCAAAAAATGCTCTTTTGATAACAGGTCCTCATATTGCTAAAACAGGTATGGCAGACCAGGTTATTTCTTCATTAGAAGAGGCTTCTCTTAAAGTTGAACTAAATATTCAAAGTAAAAAAACCCCTGAACCTACAACTGATATCGCAGACGAAACTGCTAAAGTTGCTCACGAAAAAAAAGCTGATGTTGTTATTGGTATAGGTGGAGGAAGTATAATGGACGTAGCAAAAATTGCAGCTGCCATGCAAGCTAATGAAGGTAGTGCAAGTGATTATCTGGGTAAAGAAAAGATAAAAAATAAAGGCTTACCTACTATTATGATTCCAACCACTTCAGGCACTGGAGCAGAGATAACCAAACATGCCATTTTATTAGACTTAGAAACCAATGTAAAAAAAGCAGTTGCCTCAACAAAGTTATTACCTGATGTTGCAATAGTAGATCCAAAATTATCATTGAGTTGTCCAGCTAGTGTAACTGCAAGTTCAGGTTTAGATGCTTTTATACATGCGGCTGAACCATTTGTGTCCAAAAATGCCAATCCACTCACAGATAACATATCTTTAAATGCTGTAAAATTAATAACCAGATGGTTAGCTCCCGCATATAATGATGGAGATAATTTAGAAGCTAGATACTATATGTCTATGGGTTCTTTGATGGCCGGATTAGTGTTAAATAATGCTGGTACCAGTTTGGTCCATGCATTGTCATATCCAATTGGTGGAGAATATCATGTGCCACATGGGATTAGTCTTTCAGTATTATTATCGTCTTGTTTTAAATATATTATCCCTGCTAAACCAAAAAAGTTTGTCCAAATTGCTGAAGCAATGGGAGAAAATGTTGATAATCTACCAGATCGCAAAGCCGCTAAATTATCAATAGAAGCAATTGACTATTTGGTTGATAGTCTTAGTTTACCAAGCAAATTAAGAGATCTTGACATTGAAGATGAATCTAAAATAGATCAATGGGCAGAGGAAGCTTACAAAGAACAAAGATTATTATCTCGATGTGTAAGTACACTGTCTGTAAAAGATATCAAAAAAATATATAGCGATGCATTTTAAAATATAGAGGGGGATTTTAAATTTGCCTAAAAAGAAAAGTATATTAGATTTTTTTGAAATGAAAAAAGAAAATGACAAGGTTGCCTGGATTACTTCATATGACTTTCCTACTGCTCAGTTTGCAGAACAAGCCGAGATGGACATGATTTTAGTTGGTGATTCCTTAGGAATGGTAGTAAAAGGTTATATGGGTACTATTCCAGTAACTATGGAAGATTGTATATCTCACAGCCAGGATGTAAGAAGAGGTGCTCCTAATACTTTTTGTATAGGAGATATGCCTTTTGGATCATATCAAGTATCTGATGAAAAAGCAGTTGAAAACGCAGTAAGATTTTTAAAAGAAGCCGATATGGATGCCGTTAAATTAGAAGGAGGCAGAAGGGTAGCTAGTCAGATAAAATCTATAAGTGATGCAGGAATAGTTGTTTTTGGACACATTGGCTTAACCCCTCAGAGTTCAGGACAACTAGGTGGTTTCAAAGCACAAGGACTTACGATTGAAAGTGCTCGGGATTTGATAAAAGATGCTATAGCTATAGAAGAATCAGGCGCCCTGGCTTTATTACTAGAAGCAGTACCACCAGAAGTAACTGAATTTATCACTAAAAAATTAAGTATTCCTGTCTATTCTATAGGAGCAGGCTTACCATGTGATGGTCAATTATTAATTTGTGGAGATATGCTGGGAATGTTTCAGGCTTTTACACCAAAGTTTGTTAAAAAATATGCAAAAGTAGCAGAAATAGAAATAGAAGCATTTAAAGAATACATTAAAGATGTGAAAGAAGAAAAATTCCCGACTGATGATCATGTATATCATGCACAAGACAGTGCTGATAAATTCGACAAGTTATTTAATGAATTTAAATAATCCGTTCATTTAAACCAAAAGATGCTGTCACAGAAATATTTCTGTGACAGTCATCTATCAAAAAAATATTATAAAAAATGATGAAATCTAATAAAAATAATATGTACTTATATAAAATTATTTATATTATCTCTTTTTAAAAAAGAAAAAAGGAGAGAATATTTATGAAAAAATTATTAAGAGTTAACACAGAGACTAATGAGATAAATGCTGAAGTATTAACTGATAACTACAATATGTTAAGCGGTAGGGCTTTAATAAGTAAGGTTTTAACTGATGAAGTTAAACCAACCTGTGATCCTTTAGGCAAATACAACAAATTGATTATTGCTCCAGGATTTTTAGCGGGAACAACTGTAACTTGTGTCAATAGAATATCAGTTGGTGGAAAAAGCCCATTAACCGGTGGAATAAAAGAAAGTAATGCTGGAGGTAATACTGCTTTTAAATTGGGTAAATTAAATATTAAGGCCATTATTTTGGAAAATGTTCCAGAAAATAATAAAACAAATATTTTATACATATCAAAAGATAAAATGGATTTAGTTAAATGTCATGAAATAAAAAATATTGGAATATATAAATCTGCTGAAATTTTAAAAGGAAAATATGGAGAACATGTAGGATTAATGCTTATTGGTCCTGTAGGAGAAAAGATGTATGTAAATTCCGGTATATCAAATACTGACAATGAAGGTAATCCATCAAGATATTCAGCAAGAGGTGGGTTAGGAGCAGTTATGGGTTCTAAAGGAATAAAAGCTATTGTAATTGATGATAAAGGAACTTCTACTCCAGATATTTTAGATAAAAAATCTTTTATTAATATCAAAAAAAATATTACTAATACTGTAATAAACAATGAAGCTGTTGCAAATTCATATACTAAGTACGGAACATCAAATTTAGTTGATTTAATAAATAAAATGGGAGCATTACCAACTCATAATTTTTCAAAGGGAAGATTTGATCAAGCTGATAGTGTAAATGGTAAAAAACTATATGATTTAATAGAAGAACGTCAGGGTGAAGGGAAACATAGTCATGCATGTATGCCCGGTTGTTTAATAAGATGTTCAAATATATTTGCTGATAATGATGGAAATACAATTGTATCACCACTGGAATATGAAACTATCGGTCTCTTAGGACCGAACTGTGGTATTGGTAATCTAGATACCATCGGTAAATTAAATTATAAATGTAATGACCTTGGCTTAGATACTATAGAAACTGGAGGAGCAATAGGTGTGCTAATGGAAGCAGATGTAATTGGATTTGGAGATGAAGAAGGTGCTCTCAACTTATTAGAAGAAGTGAAAAAAGATAGCTATTTAGGTAAAATAATTGCATCAGGTGCAGGAAATACTGCTAAAGTAATGGGAGTAAGAAGAGTTCCAGTTGTTAAAAACCAAACAATGGCTTCTTATGATCCTCGTGCTATAAAAGGTTTAGGTGTAACATATGCAAGTTCACCAATGGGAGCAGATCATACTGCAGGACAAACATTACGGGCTGATGTAGAACATACAAAACCTGATGGACAGGTTGAGGCATCTAAAAATGCACAAATTAGTAATGCTCTTTTTGATTCAATCGGAACATGCTTTTTTGTCGGAGGAGCTATTGAAGGTAAAATTGAACTATTAGCTGGTCTAATAGCTGCAATGTATGGAGAAGATATAACTGTAAATACATTAAAAGATATTGCAAAAAAAACACTTCTTAGAGAAAAAGAATTTAATAAAAAAGCTGGTCTTACCGATGCTCATGATAGATTAGCAGAATTTTTCTATGAAGAAGAAAATCCGGATGTTTCAACTGTATTTGATGTAAAAGAAGAAGAGATAAAAAGAGTTCATGATTTTTGATTAGGTGACAGAAAAATAAAATAACTGTAAAATATGTTAAAAAATTAAAAATATAGAAAAATAACTAGAAATAACTGACAGTAATTTTGAAAATAAAGACTTAAAAAGCCAACTTTCATTAGATAGTAACTATAATTATATAACATTAGTAAATGGTAACGACAAAAAAGATGATTATTTAATTAAATATAATGTTTACATTAAAATATTTGGATCTTCTCCATTTCAGTGGATAAAAATTAGATAAAATAGAAGGACATAAGCTACAAGACCTCTAATATTTCTTTAATTAGAAAAATATAAGCGGAGGTCTTTACTTATGTCCAATTTTAGTATATTATCTTTATTACCCTTGCGTCGAATAAAAATTAATAGTTTTTATCAGATTAAAGGTTAAAGCCACTTTTGATAATAAAACTGTTTCTAACAACACTGCTTTGACTTACCTCGAAGAGCTAAAGAAAATAATTGATTTTAAGTCTTTAATCAATAAGACAGTTAGTTATCGGAAAGGTAAGAATTCTATCTATTTTACAGCTGACATTATAGATTTTATGATTAATGCTGTAATCTTAGGTTATGCTCGTTTTTCCCTTGTAGATGACCTATGTAATGATTCGGATTATCTAAAAATAAAAGATAGTGACTTAACAAGTGAAAAGGTCTGTCGCGATCTATTGAAAGCTTTACCAGATGAAGCTAAAGATGAGTTTCGAGAAGCAAACAAAAACATACTGGCTTTAAAGTCTTAAAATGAAAAGCCTAGAGAAATTATGCTTGATTTTGATGATCCGGTCTGTACTGTTTTTGGTAACCAGTAAGTTTCCAAGTGTGGATACAATCCTCGTTATAAAAGCAGACCTTTCTTTAAAGAAACAGTAGGTATTATCAGTAAAACTGATGAAATACTCGATTCAACATTAGAATCTGGAACCCATCACAGTAATCATAACTTTTTAGATTTTACCAGTCCTGTATTGCTACCCTGCCTGACAGCTGATATTTAAAAAGGATTAGATCTGACAGGGGTATTTTGATCAGAATATTTTCAGTACTGATAAGATAACTGCTATGAATATATCGTTAAAGTTAAGATGCAAAAAGATGTTCAAAAAATAACTGAATATGTCAATGAACAGCCAGGATTCATGGACTAGTATTGATAGTATTTTTAATGTAATGAGATTACTGTAACTCTTAAGGCCTGTTCTAAAGCCCGTAGATTTATCCTAATAAAAAATTCACTACTTAAAAAAACCAACAAGGGACACAACTAATCTTTGGTGAATTTACTTACGATTATCAGGCTATAGTTACTAATGTTGATTATTTGACTGCGGAAGAAATCTTTAATAACTATAATCAGCGCTGCAATATTTAAAACAAGATTGATGAACTAAAAGAAGGTTTCTATTTTGATGAAAATAGCCAGATTAATCACAAGTGCAATGAGCTATTTTTATTTATAAAAATGATTGCCTATAACCTTCATAACTAATTTAAAAGAGCTTTTTTGCCTCAGGAGTTACATCAAAAAAATAGAAGAATATTTAAAAAATAGCTGGAAATATAGTAGGCAATGATTGGTATAGACATATTCATTATGAACCTAATAAGTTACTCAAAAGAATCATTCCCTATATTAGAGACACCTTATGTGGTTTTAAAGAGAAAGTAGTAACATAAGAATAGTACAATTACAAAAACAATAAATATAATTTTAAAGGATATGTCCAAACGAAGTCTAATTAAGCATCACCAAAATTAAGATATTTTTATGTTAATAAAATAACAGCAAAATTTGAAGAGAATTTTATTGAATTTGTTTATTTATAGTCACTTTTTTAATCGAAAATTATTTTACAAGTTCTTTTTTTTACTTACTTTCCGAATCTAAATTAAATTAATCTTCAGTATCTATTGTTGAATTTTGCTTTAAGTTATATTTGTTTATTTTATACTGAAGAGATTGTTTAGAAATTTTTAAAGTTTTTGCAGCTTCGACTTTGTTTTTTGTATTATTTAATGCTCTTATTAGTAAATCTCTTTCATAATTTTCAACAAGATCTTTAAGTGAATGATTATTTATTGAGAGTTGTGAAGCAACTTTTGTTTTCCTCTTTATATTTTCCTTTATGTAATCAGGTAGATCCCTTTTTTGAATAAAGTTATTGTCAGTTAGATTAAATGCTCCTTCAATTACATTCTTCAATTCCCTAACATTTCCTGGCCAGTGATATTTTAGAAATATCTCTTCGGCTTGTTGATCTAAACCTATTATATTTCTATTCATTTTTTTATTGAATTTATTGATAAAATAATTTTTTAAATATTCTATATCATTTTTTCTTTTTCTTAAGGGAGGAAGTTCAATTTGTACTACAGCAAGTCTGTAAAACAAATCTTCTCTAAGTCTATTATCATTAATAGATTTTTGAGGATCTTCATTTACCGCAGATACAATTCTAACATCTGTATTGATTTGCCTTGTGTTCCCGACCCTTCTGATCATTTTATTTTCTATAGCCTTTAATAATTTTGGCTGTATATTGATTTCCATTGCATTAATCTCATCCAGAAATAGAGTACCTTTTTGAGCTTTTTCAAATAAACCTTTTTTATTTTCAGCCCCTGTGTAGCTTCCTTTTACTGTGCCAAATAATATAGATTCTAATAATGTAGAAGGTATCGCAGCACAATTTTGTGAAACAAAAGGATTGCTTGCTCTGTTACTATGGGAGTGGATTGCCTGAGCAACGAGTTCTTTCCCCGTCCCTGTTTCTCCTCGAATTAGTACAGATGAATCAGTTTTTGCTATTTTTAAAATCTTGTTTTTAATTTTTAACATAGATGGAGATGTAGTCATAATATCATTAATATTATAAAGTTTGCTACCATGAGCTCTCATAGATTCTTTATTAATATTTAAGTTAACATTGTGATTTTTTATTTCAGGTTCAATATAACGTGATATATCAACAGCCCCTATTAATTTATCTTTATCCATAATAGGCAATGTAGTATTTATCGCTGATATGTTGTCATTTTTGTTTGTTTTTAAATGCTGTTTTTCATTATATATTGGAGTGCCTGTTTTTAACACTTTTAAAATACTGCTATTTTTTTTAGTTAGATTTGGATATACATCAAGTATGTATTTATGAAGGACTTCTTCTTCTTCAAGATTGTTAATATCTGGACGAAAAGATTTATAGTATTCTATGATACCCTTATCGTCAGTAACCATTAAGCCATCTATGTAATTATATAACTGTAGTATATGCTCTACATATCTGCGCAACATTATAAAACCTCCTATGTTATGTTAAATATATAGTTCTAGAAACAATTGCGAACCCCTTTATTTGAGTAAAAATATTTATACTAGGAAGTAAAAATATTTTTATTTGTGAAGTAGTTATTAATATAAATATGATGAAAACAACCAATTTAATAGCTGGTATCAAAATTGCAATATATAAATAATAGTAAATTAAGGAGGTGGATGTATGAATAAGATTAAAGAGGATATTGATGCTATTAAAGGAGAAAGATGGTTTCCATCAGAAACAACTTTCCAAGAAGATAAGTTAAATTTATGGGGAGACTGGGGTGTTTGTTCTGAAGTTGATAAATTGAAGGCGGTTTTATTAAGAAGACCTGGTAAAGAAATAGAATCATTTAATTACGATAAAGCAAGATTTAGAGAGCCTGTTGATCCCCACAAAATTAGGCAGCAACACGATAATTTAGCTAACATATATCGGGAAAACGATGTGGAAGTATACTATATAAAAGATCAAAGGTCTGATCGACCTAATTCTATATTTGTTAGGGATTTAATCTTTATGACCCCCGAAGGTGCGATAGTATCTCGACCTGCTATGCAAGAGAGAAGAGGAGAAGAAAAATATCTTGCACGAACATTAGCTTCTTTAGGAGTGCCTATAATAAAAACAATAAATAATGATGGTATATTTGAAGGTGCTAATGCAATGTGGATTGATAGGAAAACGGTTATTTTAGCAACTGGATCTAGAACGAATCGTTCTGGTTATGAGCAGGTAAAATATGAACTAGAAAGAATGGGAGTAGAAGATTTTATCCATATGCAAATTCCCTATGGCCATGCACATATAGACGGATTATTAAACTTTGCAAGCCATAATAAAGTTATGATTCACGCCTCACAGGTTCCTTATGATGTATGTGATGTTTTAAGGAAGAGAGGAATAGATATAATCGAAGCTCCTTCTCGAACAGAAGCAAAGCAAACTATGGGAGTAAATTTTGTTGCCATAAAGCCTGGTTTGGTAGTTCAACCTGCAGGAAACCCCAGATGTAAAAAAGAATTAGAAAACAATGGAATTGAGGTCATTACAGTAGATATATCAGAAATATTGAAAGGTTTTGGTGCTATTCACTGTACGACGGCATTCTTAAAAAGAGGTTAGACATATGAGAGGAGGTCTATTATGGATCGCAATAACAATTTAAACAACCCCTTATTTTTGACCAAGCCGAACACGCCTTATGATGTTCATTTTGAAAGTTGGTTAAATAACATAGAAAATAGTGATGAAGATAGGCTATATAAATATTCATTTTATACTGCGCGTACTTTGTTAGTTAAACATCCTGAAGTTTATTTGCAGGCTGATAGAAGATTTTTTAAGCATATTTCTAAAGTGCCAGGATATAAAAATGCTTATCTAGAAAATGATAGAGAGAGCAGAGAATTTTTACCACATGCACAATATTATCGATCAGCCCCATTCGATTTTGACATGGTTGACTTTAAAAATATAGAAACCATTAAAACGTTACGTTCGATTTATCCTACGAGATATCCCTTTATGAATTATGCGGACAGGAGGATGTTGCCCTTAGCAACCACTTTGAAAACTACTAAAAATACAATTACAGAGTTAGAAATGGCTTCAATGAAATATCTAATGACTTTATCAAAAACAGATAAAGAAGAGTCGGTTTTTATAATATATTCTGAAAAAGGATCTGCATGGATATATGATGGTAATAAAGTGGTGAGCGCCATTCATGGGGAAGAAATTACAGATATAGAAGATAAAGTTATCTTAATCTTTAATGAAAATAATGTATGGTATCCATTAATGGATAGAGATGATACATCAAAAAATAAGCATCTGCAGAAAATTGTAGAAAGATTTTCAGATAGTTCTTTACTACCCAACCTAACAGAAAAAGAAGAAATCTTACACAGCAAAATAAAAGTAAATACAAGATTAAATAATAAAAAACAAGAAGCAATGGCTGTAATAGCAGCGGTAAGAAGCACTGGTAGATATACTGATTGGTTCGAATTTCATGAGCTTTGGGATATCGCTATGCCGGCTGATAAAAAAAGAGCTTGGCAATATTATGGTTACCTGGAGCAGTTAATGATTAGAGCAAATAGTTTAAGCCCGATTTCAGCATATATTGCTGCTTGCGCCAAAAATGCCACAGGGTATAATAAATTATTAGTAGTGGATAGAGAATGGATTGATTTAGCCGCTTTACCTAACCACAATTATGTATGGGGCCATTTATGGGATGAATGTCTAGTAGAATACATAATCGATGAATCCTTTAGAATTAACTCAGGACATTGCATGGCTCAGGCCTGTATTATAAGTTCTATTCTTAACTTGGCAGAAATTGAGAATTATTTATTAGAAGGTGAAGTACCAGGCTCACATCATTATGTTTTTGTGCCAAATTATGAATTTACATTTGATAATGGCAAATTACAGTCCTCTCAAAATACTATATTGTGGAATGGTCCGCGCGGAAATAAGGTCATAGCTCGTCTACATTATAAAGAAAAGTTTTCTTCTCCTATTGGTGGTGGCCATTATTCCGGGACATATTCTCCTGAGGAAGCTGTTAAATTATTAAGAAAATTACAGAATTTATATGATGATAAAATAATTGTTTACAATAATGGGGCAAATGAGATAAATAAAAAACGAATTGAGATGGAAGAAATTCCTACAACTGAAAATTATGAGATCTTGCTAAAAGAAAATTGGGAGAATTTACAAGTCCCTTAGAAATATTAAATTTAGATGAAGGGGGAGTTAACAATTTTAAGCGAAGTCAAGTTAAGAGTAATGGTTTGTGATCGTTCTAGATATATCAATGATCTTTGGTCACAATTTGGATTGTCAATACTAATCGACTGTTACTATAAAGATCAAGAAAGAAAAAGAATCCTCTTTGATACCGGATGGGGCTTTGGACCGCTCCTGCATAATTTTACAAAAATGAACATTGCTCTCAATACAATAGATATGATAGTTCTATCACACTGTCATTATGATCATACAGGTGGTTTGAAAGGGATGATAAATTTATTAGATGAATTTAAATTAATTGCTCATCAGGAAATAACAAGAGCAGTTTATTCTGACGAACCAGACTTCCATTATATAGGAATGGATCCATCATTAATTAATAATCTGAAAAGAAGTGAAAAGATTTTGATTAAAGAGCCATTAGAGATCGCGAGTGAGGTTTGGGTGTCCGGTTATATACCTAGAAAAACTACATTTGAAAAACCAGAAGAAAATGTTTTTATATTAGAAGATGGCATTTTATCCCCAGATCCCGAAAATGATGATATGGCAATATATATAAACTCAGGGGATTCAGGGATAATCGTAATAACAGGATGTGGGCATGCTGGTCTAATAAACACTATTTATCATGGTCAAAATATGTTGGGCAACAAAAAAATAAGAGGATTAATCGGTGGTTTTCATTTGATCGATGTAGGAGAGGACATAAGGAATAAAACAATTTCGAAGTTAAAGGAATTTGAAATTGAGCATATTTGGTCAGGTCACTGTACAGGTTGGGAAGCAGAAAGGAAATTGGAGAATGAATTTGAAGGCAAGAATACCCGTTTCTTTACTGGCGATGAGATCTTAATAAAGTGTTAAAAAAAAAGGAGGAGAGATAATGAGAAGTTTCATTAAAAAAAGTGTATTTTTCTCATTAATAATGGTTTTGCTCATGTTGTTTACTATCAGTAATGTGCAGGCAGAAGAACTAGTAGTGGGCATGAATAATCAGGCTGGAGATATTAACCCCTTAGTAGGATTAAATATTGGAGCTGAATATGTCGATATTAATATTTATGATACTCTTGTAGGTCGTGCTTCTCAAACGACTAAAGAGGGATACTTAATAGAAGATTCCAATAACTTCACTCCTGAATTAGCAAAAAGTTGGGAAATTACTGATAATGTATCTACTTATACTTTTAAACTAAGAGAAGATGTTAATTTTCATAATGGCAGCAAATTTGATGCTGAAGATGTAGATTTTACATTTGAATTGATGCAGAAAAAGGGTAGTTATGCGGAATATTTTAAAAATTTGATTAAAGAAATCAATATAATTGATCCATTTACTGTAGAAGTAAAATTAAACAGGCCGGAGCCTAAATTTTTAAAAAGAATAAGTACTTATAATGCCTGTGTCATGGACAAAGAGACAGTTTTTGAAGAGGCAGGTTCAGATATAGATGATCAAATGAAATGGCTAGCGAGTAATGCTATTGGGACAGGCCCTTATATCTTAGAATCCTTATCTACTAATTCTGTTCATATGAAGATTAATGAAGATTATTTTGGGGAAATAGGTAATATAGAAAAAATTGTTCTATTAACTATTAGCGAAACAAGCAATAGAAGAATCATGATTGAAAAAGGAGACATTCATATTGCCACTTCTCCTTCACAAAATGATTATGAAGCTTTAGAAAATAATGACGAAATTGACCTATTAATAAGGCCGGGAAATTCTAAAGTAGTATATTTTAGTATGAATCTAAATCATGAACCATTTGATGATAAAATGATCAGAGAAGCTATAGCATATGCAGTACCCTATGAAGCAATAATAAATATAGCAGCTGGAGGAGAGAAATATGCTCCTAGAGCCCATTCACTTTTAACCAGTGAACTCCATGGTTATAAACCTGTCTTTAATTATGAGCATAATCCTGAAAAAGCAAGACAATTAGTTAAAAAAGCTGGTTATGAAGACGGATTAGAAATACAATTTGATCTATTTAGTGCAGGAACATATCCAAAGTGTGCAGAAATATTACAACAAGAGTTAAAAAATATTGGTATTGATTTAAAAATTAAAGAGATGGCTCCACCAGCTTTTTTCCAAGCAGGATCAGCTGGGAATCTTAATTTCATAATTAACTCATGGTGGGATAATGTGGCAGACCCAGTAGGATTATTGACTGATTTAACTCATTCTAAATCAATTCCAGAACAAGGGAATTGGGCACAAATATCAGTTGAAGAAATAGATAGATCATTAAATGCCGCACAAAGTGAACTTGATTCTGAAAAAAGAGCGAAATTACTCGAGAGTGTTCAAGAATTAGTCAATGAAAAGTTAGGTTATATACCATTATGGGAAGCAAAGATAATTATGGCAATGAGAAAAAATGTAAATGGATATGTACATTACTCTGATGCACTATTCAGATTTAGTGAAATGAATATAGATTAAACTTTATAAGGGGCGGTTTTTTTAACTGCCCCTTCTATAAGTTGAGGTATGATAAGAAAATCGTGGCGAATGATTTATAAGTAATAAACTAAGCATATAGAAGGTTGGAATGTATAAAAAGTAATATGTTGATAAATCTCTACAATTACTAAAAGTATAGAAAATTGAAAGCTTTAAAAATTTGAGTACCTCGAAGTAAAAAGATAAACAACTTCATATATAAAATATTTTTAGAGAATATGGTTAAGAAATATAAATGATAAACAGCTTGTATAAAATAGTCTAACGTATGGAAATATGCTAATATAGGTAAAAATCGACTAATAATTATCTAATAATAAATTATTAATGTTTTTTTATAAAACTTGCAATTGAATCCGGTACATAGGATTTAAAAATAGAGGCATAAAATAGATAAATCAATATTTATCAAATAAAAACCTGTATGTAAAATAAAGAAATAAATTATTATTTTTTAATTAATCAATATTAAAGATTAGTGGTTGGGAGGATTGAAGATGAATTACCATAGATATATACTAAAAAGATTAATATTTCTAATATTTGTTTTGATAGGTGCCTCATTAATATCATTTTTCATTGTCAGGGTAGTTCCGGGCGATCCTGCTAGAATGATGCTTCCACCGCAAGCTTCACCTAAGGATGTAGCTAGAATGAGAGTAGAGTTAGGCCTTGATGAACCTTATTATGTTCAATATTTTAATTATATCAGTAATATTTTACAAGGGGATTTAGGGTTTTCACATCATACGGGCAGACCTGTATTAGAAGAATTTAAGAGGAAATTACCCGCAAGTTTAGAATTATCTATTTTAAGTCTACTGCTCGCCGGAGTAGTAGGGATTTGGCTGGGAGTTATATCTGCGATTAACAAAAATAAGTTTATAGACCATTTTGCTAGAGTTTTTTCAATCGGTGGTATATCAGCCCCAGGATTCTGGATCGGGCTTTTGACAATATATTTTTTTTATTATAGATTGGGCTGGCTCCCTGCTCCTTCAGGGCGATTAGATATATTAACAGAAAATATAAATCAGATTACAATAACTAATATCTATTTACTCGATGCTGTACTAACTAGAAATTGGTTTTTTTTCAAAAACGCATTTTTACATTTATTATTACCTGTTACTGTTTTATCATATTCTTTTTTGGCTATGATCTGTAGGTTGACAAGGGGAGGAATGCTAGAAGTTTTAGACAGCGATTATATCAACTTCTTCCGTACAAATGGAGTTAAAAAAAGAAGAGTAATATGGATATATGCTTTGAGAAATGCAGTAAGACCTGTTTTAACAATGATGGGGATGTTTTTTGCTCGTCTTTTAGGTGGAGTAGTATTTATTGAGACTGTATTTAATTGGCCAGGCATTGGACGTTATGCTGTTGATTCAATAAAATTTTTGGATTACCCCCCCATTCAAGGTTTTATTATATTTATGGCATTGGGTTACGTTTTGGTTAATCTGATTGTTGATCTATTATATATGGTTTTAGACCCGAGAGTAAAATACTAATTGAGGTGTAAATATGTTTAAGGACAATAAATACAAATATATCTACAAGGTTTTTCTATCTAATAAGCTTTCTATTGTAGGAGCTTTAATAGTAATCTTATTCTTATTAGTTGGGTTTTTAGGGCCATTTATTGTACCATATTCTCCGGAGACTATGGATTATAGTAATGTTTTGTCAGAACCATCCATTAAACACATCTTTGGTACTGATGAATTTGGTAGGGATCTGATGAGCCGAGTTGTTTATGGTGCGAGAGTGTCTATCACTATTGGTTTGATTGTTATTGCAATATCAAGAATAATTGGAATTATTTTAGGTATTATCGCCGGTTATATTGGGGGAGTTTTTGATGATGTTATTATGCGTTTTGTTGACCTATTTATGGCATTTCCACCTGTAGTAATAGCTATGGTAATAGCTACTATTATGGGAGGTGGGGTAAAAACATTAATTATAGCGTTATCTATAAGTATGTGGACCGGAGTGGCCAGATTAGCGAGGGGTGAAACATTATCTATTAAGCAAAATGAATATATTATTTCAACAAAAGCAGTAGGAGGAGGAAGATTTCATATCATGTGGCATCACATACTTCCTAACATCCTTCCTCCAATTCTAATTAGTTCCACTTTATCTTTCGGCAGAATAGTATTAAGTACTGCGGGCTTAAGTTTTATTGGAGTAGGTGTTCAACCTCCTATCCCTGAATGGGGTTTAATTATTAGCAATGGCAGAGAATACATTGTATCGGGTGAATGGTGGTTGGTTTTTTTCCCCGGATTAGCTATAATGATGACTGTAATGGGATTAAATCTATTAGGAGATGGACTTCGTGACATCTTTGATCCTAAAGAGAGGAAATTATAAGGATGGAAAAACTACTTACAATAAATAATTTGAATTTGAATTTTAATACTTTTAATGGTAAAAATAAAGTATTGAGAAATATCAATATAGACGTAAATAAATCAGAAGTTTTAGGTATTGTGGGAGAAACTGGCTGTGGGAAAAGTGTACTCGCACTTTCTATTTTAGGTTTAGTACCTAAACCTGGTAAAATCACTAAAGGCAATATATATTTTCAACAAAAAGACTTACTTAAATTATCTGATAAAGAGCTAGAAGAAATTAGAGGTAAAAATATTTCCTTAATATTTCAATCTCCTATGTCTGCTCTCAATCCTGTATTTAAAGTTAAAAAACAGATGATGGAGGTAATAATGGCTCATTCAAGTATGGGTAAAGTAGATGCTTTTAAAGAAGCGCTTCGTTTACTTAATCTTGTTAGGGTTCCTGAGCCGGAATCAGTTATAGAATGTTATCCACATGAATTATCAGGAGGGATGGCTCAAAGAGTTGTAATTTCAATGGCAATATCCAGCCAACCCTCTCTTCTGATAGCCGATGAACCTACGACGGCTTTAGATGTAACGATTGAAAAACAAATTATTAAACTGATGAAAAATATAAAAAATGAATTTGAAACATCCTTGATATTTATTTCTCATGATTTAGAGGTTATTAAACAAATTGCTGAAAGAGTAGCAGTTATGTATGCTGGTAATATAGTTGAAATTGGCAGATGCGAAGATATTTTATATAATCCGCTCCATCCTTATACACAAGCATTAATAAAGGCTGTACCCTCGAGAATAAAGCGTGGTAAAGAATTAAAGGGAATTAAAGGGATCGTTCCTGAGTTGATTGATCTTCCAGAAGGCTGTATATTTGAATCTCGTTGTGATAGATCTGACAAAAAATGTAAGATAGGTTCTCCGCCTGAGTTAAAAAAAATTTCAGAGGATAGATACGTGGCGTGCTTTAATCTTAAGGGGTGAATTAGATGAGGGCAATTTTAGAAGTAAATAATTTAAAAAAACTATATCCAAATAAAAAGAATATATTGGGACAAGTAAAGAATTATGTCCACGCTTTAGATGAGATAAGTATTAAGATTCCTGAAGGTAAAACTATCGGTTTATTAGGAGAAAGTGGTTGCGGAAAATCCACTTTTGCAAAGGTAATTTTACGTTTAACTGATCCAACAGCTGGAAAAATAAAATTTAATAAAAATGAGATTACTAACAAATCATATCACCAGCTCAAAAAAGAAAGAAGACATTGTCAGATGCAAATTGTCTTTCAAAATCCAAATAAAGTACTCTCTCCAAGAAAAAAAATTGAATTTCTAATTGCTGAGCCTTTACTGGTTAATAATCTTTATGAAAATATAGAAGAAGCTTATCCTAAGATATTAAAGCTAATGGAAGAAGTCAATTTAAGTGAAAGGCTTCTTAATCGTTTTCCACATCAACTTTCTGGAGGTCAAAAACAGAGGGTGTGTATAGCTCGCGCTTTATCAGTAGAACCAGATTTCATTGTTTTAGATGAGCCAACCTCAGCATTGGATATATCTGTTCAAGCTAAGATTCTCAATTTATTAAATAAATTGCAGCAAAAAAAATCTTTTACATATTTATTGATAACCCATGATATTAGAGTAGCGGAATACATGTGCCATGAAATTGCAGTTATGTATTTAGGTGAAATAGTGGAAAAATTAAAAGCGAAAAGCTTTAGAGAATATGCAAAACATCCTTATAGTCAATTGTTAATTAAGTCTTCCTCAGCAGAATATGAGATCTCTGAAAAGGAAATTTCATGTGCGGGAGAATTGCCATCACCGATTGATTTACCAAAAGGTTGTAGATTCATTACAAGATGTAAATATGCTATTGATAAATGCAAAAATGTACATCCTGAATTAATAACCTTAGAAGATAAAAATTTATGCCGTTGTCATTTAGTAAAAAAAGGTATTAGATTGAACTAAAGGAGGGAATATTTTGAAGCAAATATGGCCAAGAAATATTAAATGTGCTGTGATATTTACATTTGATTTAGACGCTGAAACATTTTGGTTTTCTCGCAATGATTTAAGCTATAATGACCCATCGAAATTAGCAGAAGGTTCTTATGGACCAAAGATAGGAATACCAAGAATTTTAAAACTGTTGAATAAAACTGAAATTAAAGCCACTTTTTTTATACCGGGATGGGTAATTGAAAAATATACTGAAATAGTAAGAAGTATTGTAAAAGAAGGTCATGAAGTTGGTTATCATGGATATTTACATGAAAAAGTTAAACTAATAAGTGAAGAAAAAAAGAGAATAGAAAAGACAAAAAAGATCATGAAAAGGCATTTAAATATTAAGCCTGTTGGATATAGAGCACCTGAAGCAGAATTAACAGAAGAGGTTTTAAAGTTAGTTAAAAATAATGGTTTTCGATATTCTTCTAATTTTATGAATGCTGATGCCCCTTATTTACATGAATTTAAAGATGGTAAAACTCTTGTTGAATTACCCACCTCCTGGTTATATGATGATTCATCTCATTTCTTCTTTACCTTACAAGAACCTTCAAGAAGACCAATCGCTTCTCATAAAACTGTGAGTGAAATATGGAAGGCAGAATTTGATGGTATATATCAAGAAGGAGGTTCTTTAGTTTTTATGCTTCATCCACAAATAATAGGTAGAGTAAGTCGAATAAAAATGTTGGAAAACCTCATTAACTATATTAAGAAGCGAGATGAGGTGTTTTTGGGAACAGCCAAAGAAGCAGCAGAAATATTTAAAGATTTTAAAATTAGTTAAAAGATTTAACCAATATAGACTACAGATATTAGGAAGGGTAATATTATGGAAAAATATAGCAAAATTATTAAATACAATGATGATATTAGAGTTCCAATTTTAAGGGTAGTCGGAAAGAAAAAAGGTCCTAAAATTGTTATAACAGGCGGCATACATGGGTGTGAATACTCTCCAATAAAAGCTATTTATAAAATATATGAAATGTTAATTGCAGAAAAGATAAAAGGAGAAATAACTCTAATACCTATTTTTGATTTGAAAGGATTTGAAGCACGCAAGATGTTTAACTGTCCTATTGACAACAAAAATATCAATCGAGTTTTCCCAGGTAAAAAGACAGGTTCATTCTCTGAAATATTAGTGTATAATATTTTTAATGACTATATAAAGCAAGCTGACTATTATATTGATTTACATTCTGCAGATTTAATAGAAGATATGATTCCTTTTATTGAAGTTCATCAATCTGGGAATAAGGACATTGATGAAAGATCATTTAAGTTGGCTGAACATTATGGTATTAAAGATATAACTATTAAAAGGAGCAAAGGCAAAGTAAATGATATGGGACAGAGTTATTCTACTTCTGCAGAAAATGGCGTAACATCTATCCTCGCAAACGCAGGAAAAATAAGAGGTAGTGAAGGTGAAAATATTCATGTACACGGATTATATAATATTTTAAAATATACTGGAAATATTTCAGGTAATGCAAATAAAGTTGAAGATATAGTTTATTATGATCCTCCAGTACATATTAAAAATAAAGCTAAAGGTATATTTATTAGTAATCTTAACCCAGGCGATTTTATAAAAAAAGGGGAAAAAGTAGGAGATATTTTAGACTATACAGGAAATATGAAATACTCAGTAAAAGCTCCTACAGGAGGAAAAATACTTTTAATAAATGTTAGTCTGGCAGTTAATGAAGATAGTTTATTAATAGAAATATTACATAAGAAGTAAGCTATTTTGATGTATAAGATTTTCATTAGTAATTATTTATTTTAAAAAATAAAACCCTACATTTACAAAACCTATAGGGCTATCTTGCCAATAAGAATTGGATTAAATTTATCTAAATTTTTGAAACTTGGATTCGGCAAATAAAATTACAGTGTCTTGATATTTTATTTTTAAAACCAAAAACTAATTAAATATTTTCTGAATTCGATTCTAAAGTACATAGAAGAGTAATTGAACATGGCTAATACATTTATTGATAATTAAAAGCAATATTTAAAGAAGAAATTGATAGTGGAGATAGTAATGATTAAATAATATAATCCAGATAGAATCAGTTAATATTACATTTAAAAATATGGATATTCTCAACTTCCTTTAATGTAAAATGTGTAATTTGTTTGCTAGACTGATTAGTGGCCATCTTCTTAATTGAATAGTTTTTTATAAGATATTTATATTATCCTTTTGTTATTAAAAAATCATTCAATTAACGTAAATGATTATAGATAATTTTATTTATAATCAATAATTAACCCACTAATTTGAAGAATAACCAAAAATATTAACATTTAGTTATATTTAATAATTATAGATTTCAGTAATTAGTATATTTGATTGTGTATATTTTTCAAAGGACTTGATATTATTTCATATTTTAATTATACATTTTTCTTAAGATTTCCCTTAGTTCATATCTTTTATAAGCCATTATAAAACAGATCATTATATTTGAAATAATAAAAGTAAAGTTTTTTTCTTCCAACTGATAATATGGAAAAGTCCATAAAAATAATTATAAATAAGCAAAAACATTATAATAATATTATAACCCCTACCGTAATTATGTGGGAATTTTCTAAAAAATTGATATCAAAAAAACGTGATACTGTCGAGTAAGCGGATCTTTCAATCCAACTCCTCTATAGAACCATACGTGCCATATTATAGCATACGGCCCCTCACTTAATCTTTAACATAAATTTGCAATCCAATTAGTAAAGATTCACTTTGATCTTTGGCCTTCTAATGGCATATTTCTTTAAGAAAAGTTCGTATTTCTCCCAACTAAAGCTTTTCTTTTGACTGCGGCGATTTAGCCACTTATAAACTAGTACTTGAACTTGCCGATACAGCTTCCTTATACTTTTGAAATTGTCAGAGACCACATAATAGTTATACGTCCCAATTAATTTACGATTTAGTTTCTTCATAAATTCGTTAATAGGTGTAGTCCTATTACTTTTTATCCATAACTTGAATTTAGTGACACTTTTCCTGTATCGTTTGCGACTGGTTTTCCTTTTTAAACGTTTGACACCATCTCTACATTTACCCATATAATGAGTAAAACCTAAAAAGTCAAATGTTCTATTACCATCATTATCTTGATCATCTGTTAATTTTACTATCTTAGTCTTTTCTTCAGATAGTTCTAGATTAAACTTGTTCAGGCAGCCTTTCAAGGCTTTATAGAAACGTTTTACGTCCTCTTCGAATTGGAAACAGAATATAATATCATCTGCATATCTCACCATATAGGCTTGACCTCTCATATATTTTCAAACTGTGTATTTAAACCAGAGGTCTACAACATGATGAAGGTACAGATTTGCAAGTATTGGCGAACACACGCCACCCTGGGGAGTCCCAAGAGTAGTTTTATGTCTTTTGCCATCTTCCATTAATCCTGCTTTGAGAAAACGTACTATTAAACACTGTAAATTAGGATCTTGTATACGATGGTCTACAAATTTCATCAACCAGTCATGGTCTACATTATCGAAAAAGCCTTTTATATCTGTATCAACTACATACTCTATCTCGGATTTACTTATGATTCCTCCTAACCTTCGTAGCGCATCATGACAACTACGGTTCGGACGAAAACCAAAAGAACAGTCTAAGAAATCTTCTTCATAGATGACATTAAGTATCTTAGATAAGGCTTTTTGTACCAACTTATCTTCATAGGCAGGAATCCCTAGCGGACGTTTCTTACCATTATCCTTATCGATATATATTCTTTTGACTGGCTTAGGTTTATATGCTTGTCTTTTCATCCGAGCTGCTAAGTCCTTTACATTATTGCGTAAATTCATCTCATATTCAGCTTTAGTTACTTCATCTACACCAGAAGCTTTACCTGCTTCCATTTCATTATGACATTTTATTAGCATTTCCTGGTTTATCAAATGTACAAGTGAAGTAAATCTTTCTTTTGGATTGTTCTTTGCAAATTCTGCTATTCTCTCAAGTTTCGTTTCCACATTTTCACCTATCTCTGTGTATAGAATATGTTTCCCTTTCAAGATTGATCTTGTGTGACCGCCTTCCCTCCCTG